>Ga0210043_1000126_pt1 | contig 84988 bp, 82 predicted proteins | sample CryGeymet201501t_FD_183990 | JGI IMG/M metagenome (GOLD analysis project Ga0210043, IMG submission 183990) | Groundwater microbial communities from Crystal Geyser aquifers in Utah, USA - Crystal Geyser metaG 2015-01t (SPAdes) (version 2) | ecosystem: Environmental > Aquatic > Deep subsurface >... | reverse complement strand
CCCGAATTTGTTCGGCAATAATATCTACCCCGGTCACCATCTCGGTTACTGGGTGTTCTACCTGGACTCGAGCGTTTACTTCCATGAAGTAGTAATTATTCTCGTAGACCAGGAACTCGATGGTGCCCGCTCCGCAGTAGTCTAATCCCTTAAAAAGTCGAACGGCGTCTTGACCCATACGGCTTCGCATTTCCGGCGTTACAACGGTGGAAGGGCTTTCTTCTACCAATTTTTGGTGATTTTCTTGGACCGAACAGTCTCGCTCACCGAGGTGAATAACGTTGCCGTGGGAGTCGGCCAGAATTTGAACCTCTACGTGCCGGGGATTTTCCAGATATTTTTCCAGATACACTGTCCCATCGTTAAAGGCTTGTTCGGCCTCGGAACTGGCGATTTTCATTGTACCGATGAAGTCTTCGGGGTCTCGGACTATGCGCATACCCTTTCCACCACCGCCGGCTGCGGCCTTGATAATAACCGGATAGCCCATTTCTTCGGCTGCTTGGTAGGATTTTTCGACATCCTCTATTGATCCTTCGCTTCCGGGAATTACTGGCACCCCGTACTTTCGGGCGGTTCTTTTTGCTTCGACCTTATCGCCCATAGCCGAAATTGTTTCGTGTCGGGGACCAATGAAGATAAAGCCACTATCTTCTACCAACTTGGCGAACTTGGGATTCTCGCTCAAAAAACCAACCCCGGGGTGAATTGCGTCGCAGTGAGCAAGACTCGCTGCGGCAATAATATTTTGCATATTGAGGTAGCTTGCTTTCGATGATGGGGGCCCGATACACACCGCCTGGTCGGCCATGCGTACCGGCAGGCTATGTCGGTCGGCTTCGGAGAATACTATTACCGATCGAATACCCATCTCTTTGCAGGCCCGGATGACGCGTACTGCAATTTCGCCCCGGTTGGCAATGAGAATGGATTTAATCATATCCTGCGCACCTCAAAGAGGGGGGCTCCGTATTCAACCATTGTTCCGTTAGGCACGAGGATCGTAACCACTTCCATATCGAAGTCAGCTTCAAGTTGGTTCATAATTTTCATCGCTTCGATGATGCACAAGATATCACCGGACGTTACTTTCGACCCTTCCTCTACAAAGGAAGGGCTGTCGGGTGAAGGAGTACGGTAGAAGGTTCCGACAATTGGTGCCGTAATGACTTCGGTGTCAGGAGTTTTCTTGGCTTCGCCTAAAGCGGCCGGTTCAATCGGGGTTCCTTGAGCCACCGGACCTGGGCTCGCCATCCCGAAGGGTGGCGCATAGGCCGGAGCGTGAGAGTAGAGAGGAGTTCCCTGAATCGCGGGTTCAAATCCCTTCTGGAGAGAGATCTTTACCTCGCCCTGGGAGAGTTTCAATTTCGATAATGTACTGGTGTCAAATGCTTCGATTAGGGCAAACACATCCTTCATGTCCATAGGACTACCTCCTCAGGATTCGCTACAGTGGGCTTAGAGGGCTGTGGAGTGCCCGCTACTGTTTTTCGAAACTATATCTTTCTCATAAGACTGTCAACATTTCCAGGGGGTAATTCCTGAATGGGATTCAAAAATATCGCTCTAAACCGCCTCGAAACCTTGAGTAACCTTGGGCACCGTGGCATACTTGGTAAACCAATAATCCCTTAGAAAGGAAACAAGAATGAAAGATATTAAAGAACTTCTTCCCCATCGGGACCCCTTTTTGTTCATCGACAGACTCGAGAAGGCCGACGCAGAGGAAATTATTGCCTACCGAACCTACACAAAAGACGAGCCTTTTTTTAAGGGCCACTTTCCCCAGTACCCGGTAGTTCCTGGGGTTATTTTGGTCGAGACTATGGCCCAGGCCGGTGGTGCGGGGGTAAGCCAGACGGGTATCTTGGGTGACAATCTCTTTTTTCTGGCCTCAGTCGATAGGGTAAAATTTCGCCGGCAAGTTCGCCCGGATGAATTAGTGAAACTTGTCATAAAAAATCTCCGGGTGAGTCCCCGAATGCTCAAGCAGAGTGGGGTCGCTATGGTCGGTGATGAGGTTGCTGCCGAAGCCGAATGGATGTGTGTAGTAGGTCCGGCCCCGGTCTAAATTGTCCTCTTCCTATTTTCGGTTGGAAAGGGCTGGGATTTTTGAATCCCGGCCCCATCGTTTTTTGGTTCTGGCCCGGGACGAGTTTACCGGGGAAGAAATTCGGGCCCATTGCCCAAATCCCGGTCGAATGTCGGAATTCCTTACCCCAGAACACACCCTCTACTTTCAGAAAGCCCTCAATCCTTCCTCTGTTCTGCCCTACTCCCTTGTAGCCGTCGATTACAAGGGGTCCTTGGTTCCCTTGCGTTCGAGTCTGGCAAATACAGTAGCCCAGGATGTAATACTCCCTTCTCTTTTTCCTACCTTTCATTCTTCTAAGTCGATTCGTTCCGAAGTAAGGGTAGGAAATTCTCGGTTTGATTTTGTCATCGACCGACCATCGGAAACACCTTTGGCAATTGAAGTGAAATCTTGTAGCCTGGTAGAAGAGGGGGTAGCACTTTTTCCCGATGCCCCGAGCTCTCGGGCTCTGAAACACCTGAGGGAACTGGAGAAACTTCAGACCCTGGGGTGGGGGGCTATGATTCTCCTGGTAATAAGTCATGGGTCACCGAGGGTTTTTCGTCCCCTAGTGCATGCGGATCCGGAACTTGCTCTGGCCTTGGCACGTACAACCGTCGAGGTGAGGGCAGTGAGTATCCACTGGTCCCGAAGGGGCAGGGCCGAAATTGACAACCTCCAGGTACCCTTAGACCTAGGATTCGGGGAGTTGGCCCTGGAACAGACGGGTACGGTGTTTGTTCGCCACCAAGAACCGGGTACAAATTCCTGGTGGATTGGTTATGGGGGTGTGGAAGGGGATTTTCGAAAATGGTCCCGTAGCCTGGGCACTGGGGCGGGGATTCGACAGGTATTTGGCCAGGAACTCTCTTCGGTCCAGGAAGAATTTGAGTCTGTGGCTTCTCGAGCAGGGTGGGAAAGAGGGAAAAGCCCACCCCGAGGACACGAAAAATACCGCCGAGGTGGCAAGGAATTGTATTGGTGGAGGGTAGGGGATTTTCCCCCCGAGTACTACCGACCCTATTTAGACCTCGTCTTTCGTTGCATCGTCCGTAGACTCTAAGCCCGAAGAGAGGGCGAGGAATTCTGCCTCGTTTACTATAGTTAATCCGAGTTTTTCTGCCTTGGTCAGTTTACTACCCGCTTTCTCTCCTGCCAACAAATGGGTGGTCTTTGAGGTTACATCGGATGTAACCTGCCCCCCCCGGGACCGAACCAGCTCCATGGCCCGGTCCCGGGGCTTGAATTTTTCGAAGCTACCGGTAACACACCAGGTTTGACCGGAAAAAACCCCCTGGATCTGCACCTTTTCCCGAGGGGTCTCAAAGAACTTCAGACCCGCGGCCTCTAGGCGCCCTACCAGGCCTCGAAATTGATCGTCCCCAAAGGTTGCTGAAATACGGGCTACAATCTTCGCCCCCAATCCCTTTATTTCCAGTAGCTCCTCGGTTTTGCCCTGGTCCACCAGAGCAAAGAGGTCGGCGATTGCAGGGTAGCCGTTCTCGATGAGCAGTTCGGCGACCTTCGGGCCTAGGTCGGGAACACCGAGGGAAGCAAGTATCTGCCGATAGGGCCGATTCTTGCTGTCTTCGATTCCCCTGCTTAAAATGTCGACCTTTTTTTGTCCAAAACCCGGAAGTTGTACTATTTTATCGTAAGGCAGATCGTAGGCATCGGGAATATCCCGAAGCCAGCCCTGGTCTCGTAGGGTTTCGATAGTCTCGGAACCAAGCCCCTCGATATCCATTTGGTCTCGGCCGGCAAAAAAAATAAGCCGTCCGAGTTCCCGGTCGGGGCAGGAAAAGTTCGGACAAAAGTGATGGGCCCCGTTCTTCACGAGAGGGCTGTGGCAGGTTGGGCAACTCTCGGCCATTCGCCACACCGGCGGGGTATTCGGAGCCTTTTCAAGTACCGATTCTATGGCCGGAATTACATCCCCTCTACGGCTGACTGCCACCGTATCGCCCAAGGACAGTTCTAAGCCATCGATGTAGTCTTGGTTGTGCAAAGTGACGTTCGAAATAGTTGAACCCCCTACCTCTACCGGTTCAATGCGGGCCACTGGAGTTACTCGACCGGTTCTACCAATTTGCACATCGATAGCTAGAACCCGACTTATTCCCTGGGGACTTTCGAACTTGTAGGCCATAGCCCAACGGGGGTGGTGGCCGGTATACCCAAGAGATTCCCTCAATCCTAGGTGGTCGACCTTAAAAACCAGGCCATCAATCTCGTAGTCCAAGCTCGCCCGGGTTTGAGTTTCGTGGGCAACAAATTTCCCAAGCGCCTGTTCGGCATCATCGGCCTCGGCCAGGGTCAGAAGTTGGGTACGGGGGTTAGTCGGAAATCCAAGGACCTTGAGGTGCGCCAAGTTCTGCCAGTGGCTATCCGAATCCCCGGGGAAAAAGCTTTCGTAGACAAAAATTTGCAAGGGTACCTGAGCGACCTCCCGGCTTTTAATCCGGCGGAGGGTACCGGCGGCCAAATTCCGGGGGTTAGCGTAGGGAACTTCAAGGGTTTGGTTGATTTTTTGAAAGTCTTTTTTGCCCAGAAAGACTTCCCCCCGGACGGGGCCAGTGAGTTTTTCCGGGAGGGTTAAAGGGATAGTCCGGAGGGTTCGTATGTTCGTCGTTATATCGTTACCCACCTCACCGTTACCCCGGGTTACCCCCTTTTCGAGGACCCCGTCTTGATAATAAAGGACCACACTTGCCCCATCGAGTTTTTCTTCTAGGACGAAGTCTTTCGCCCCCTGGGCCCTCAATTTTCGAATCCAGGCGCCGAGTTCTTCTTGGGAGTAGACCTTATCGAGGCTGAGGACTGGAATAGTGTGGTGAACTTCTGGGAACTCCGAGGAAAGGTCGGACCCTACTCGGTGGGTAGGGGAGGTGGGGTCCTGGAGTCCCGGATATTGGGACTCCAAGGTCAGAAGTCGGTCGAAAATGCGGTCAAACTCCTGGTCACTCATCGACGGGCGACCGTCGAGGTAATACTCTTTCTGATAACGGGTTATGTCAGTTCGCAGGGATTCCGCCTCGGTACGAATCGAGGCGGGAATAGCCGATGTGTCGTTAAAGGTACTCATTACAGAGGCGAGGCTCCGGATCGAATAAACGCGTCACGGTACCCCTTTGCTCGAAACCAGAAAAGCGCTGTTCCCTTTTCGTCTTCGGTGAGGGGACCAATGAAGAGTCGGTACAGAGGCTGGGTCCCTCCGGAGATAGGATGCAGGGTTATAGGATACCCGGGGTTCACCGCGTTCACCGCTAGCCGGGCAGATTCGGGGTTAGCAAAGGCCCCAATTTGGACGTAGTAAGCATCCCTCTGAAGGACCTCGGTGATCGTTGCTGGGTCGAGGGTAGGGGTCCTGGCAACCGTCGACGGAGAAGGAACCGGAGCGGGCTCGGGTGTTGGCGTCGGTTGGGGAGTCGGGGCCGGGGTAACCGGTTGGGTCTGGACCGGCCGAATAGTTTCCGGTGGGATTTCTCGTGGTTGGGCCGGAGCTGATTCGGCGGGCTCAAGGAAGACCATGAGGTCGTCCCCCGAGTCGGAGGCTGTAGGTTGTTCTGGCGATTTCTCGGTTGTGGACGGGCTTGCTAACACTGTTTGAGGTTCGCGGGCCGGGGGAACCCTAGGTTGGCCGAGGGTTTCGGGACGAGGAGGATCGGCAGGTTCGTTGATTGTCACTTCCCCGGTTGGGTCACCCGGAGGGGTGGCACCGAGAGGGGTCTCGGGGCCTAGGGGCTCGAGGGGGGCGACAATCTGTGAATCAGTGCCTTCCTCGTCCGGCTGATCAGCGGTGAGGGGCGATTCGGGAACCCGTGGATCTGCCGGGTCTTGAGGAGTTTCCAATACTACCGAGGGGTTTGTTCCCGGTGGAACTCCAGGGGCCGTTAAACTCTCGGGGATCGGGGGGTTTCCTGGAGTAGCCAGATTTGCCCGGGGATTCGATTCACCGGGCACTGGTGGGCCTAAGGGTGAGGGGTCTTCGGGTTCAGTAACCCTTGGAACTGCCGGGTCTTGAGGGGTTTCTAATACTACCGAGGGGTTTATTCCCGGTGGAACCCCAGGTGCCGTTAAGCTCTCGGGGGTCGGAGGATTTCCTGGAGCAGCCAGATTTGTCCGGAGATTCGATTCACCAGGTACCGGTGGTCCGAGGGGTGAAGGATCTTCCGATTCGGTCACCGTACCTGCGGGGCGGAGTTCTGCGGGCACCAGGGTTATAAGGAACTCTGGTTGAGTGGTTGCCCGAACAGGCTCAATGCCCCCCTCAACTTCGGTAAGAGGTGAGTTTGGAAGAGGAAAGTTCGAGTCGAAGGGACTAGTTCCCGGGACCGCAGTTCGGGCAATACCCTCGTCGGCGGGGGAGGTAGTTTCTAGCCGTGGAGCAGGAACCGCGATACCTGCTGAGATACCCTCCGGAGCGCTCGGCCGAGAGAGAAAGTCCGAAGCTACTTCTGCATCAGGCACGGTAGCAATTGGTAGGTCGTTTACCCCAAGATTATTCGCGGTCGAGGGGGGTGAAACCCGGGTGATGAGATCATCGTAGGTTTCCGGTTCACCGAAGCGAGCGATGGGGAGATCTTGTCCCCGTTGGGCTTGAATAGTAGGAGTGAGTCTTGGCGTACTCGCAGCAACCGTCCCTAGGGTTTCCTCGGTATCTGGTGAAGGATTGGGAGGAAGTACCGGGGCCGACGGACGAGGGGGTGCCTGGCGAGAGATTGAAGGTCCTTCCAGCTGACCTCCGAGGGATGATCGAACCAACGGGGGTTCGGAAAAATCCTTTCGGTATTCGGACAAGAGATCTTCTACTGGATCCCCAAGAATAGGAACTGCGTAGGGAGCTTGGGGTTCGAGAGTTGTCGCTGGTGTCTGTACAATTTCTTCAAGGGGTTCGGGCGTTGGGGCGACCGGCTCTGGTGTAACCGTCGTAGGTGGTATCGGTTGGGGTTTTGGCTCAGGCTTGGGTTCGGGATCGGGTCGATTAATAACCACCGGTCCTGGAGCGGTCGAGGGTACTTCGGGTTGAAGTTCTGGTTCAGGCTCCGCTTCCGTAACAACCGGGGCAGGTTCTGGGGTCGGCTCTGGCTCTGTAGTCACTTCTGGGGCCACAACCGGGGCAGGTTCGGGTTCTTGAGCGACGGCATTCTGAGCGGCTAATCGCTCGGCCATAGGGGAAACAGTAGACTGCTCGGAATCCCGGAAATTTTGAAGGGCAGAACTAATTCCCCGAGGTGGCAGAGATGGAGACTCGGGTTCTGAAGCGAGTACTTGTCCGGTATCGGTGGATAACTCAAGGGGACTAGGAGTCTGGGAAGTCACGGATTCGGGGCTCTGAGTTTGGGCTATCGGTTGGGTTGGTGTCGATTCTTGGGGTTGAGGATCAAAGGTGGCCGGTGCCGATGTCTGGGCAGGAAGGTCAATTTCGGGTACCGGGGACTGATCGTAAAGGAACGAGTTTGGGTCTCCTAAAGATGCAGAGGGATTCAGATCCGGATCGGTACTAAAGGGACTGTCGTTGGCAAAACTAGAGGAGGGAGCCAGAGCCCTCGGTGCCGGTTCGGCCTGAATAATCGATGGAAACCTCCGGTCTACCTGCAGTTGATCGGCCGCCTCCTGGGAAAGTAGCAAGAGAACTCCCGGTTCGTTGACCCGAGAGGTAATTGTGACTCGCACTGTTTCACCGGAACTCGGATTGGTCACATCGACCTGGGTACCCAGGGGAAAACTATTCGAGGCACCAACCAGCCCCCCAGAAGGGAAGTCTGTGGAGTTGCCTCCTAAGGCACTTCCAGTCCACACCTGCTGGGGAAAAATGTTCAAGAGGCTATAAAAGGCTAAAACGAAAATGGCCATCAGTCGCTTCATAGCAGAGACTCCTCTAGGTCAATTTTCGGTACAGACGAACCAGATCATGAGTGATTTATAGTCCTTGGATGAGTTTTTCTAGGAGGTAAAGTGCCACTGCCTGACCTTCGGCCTCGGCATTATTCGTAAGAAGAGGCGAAATCGGTACTTCGGCCAAAAGCTGGCCTCTGGAGCTCATCAAGAGAGCCCTTCCGATCGCTTGAGTTTGCCCCCTCTCGTTAGGAAGGAGAATTTTGCTGTCTAAGAGAATAACTTGACCTGCACCCCCTTCCTGGGCTTCGAGGAAGACCCTCGAAAACTCAGTGGAACTAAGGGTTTCACCTATTAATTCGGGAGTGGAGTTAAAACAAATGTACCCCTGGGAAAAGAGGGCTTCCATAAGACCGGATTCAAAATTTTGGAGGATTTCCCGAGCCAGAAGGGTGGGAGAATCGAGGCTAACCGCTGTTGGATCGGATGCCCAGCCGTCGGTTTGGCCGTAGACCTTGGTCATGAGGGTCTGTGCGCCTAGGTTCGATCCAAAAATCAAAAGCAACAAAACAATATACTTCAAGCCTCGTTACTCCTTCCTTCATATCTTCGGTCGACTTTGGACAGAACCTAAATCCTCGTTGATGCTGGCAAGGGCTTCGTGGTAGTTTAGGTATACCCTATGGAAGTCTACGTGTGTCAGGTAAAAACCGGTGAGGAGCAAAAGTTTATTCAGCTCTACTCAGCCCTCCAATCCGCCTTTGCTTTGGACATGGTTATCCATTCTCCCCGAAGAGAATTGACCATTCGAAGGGCGGGCAAGCTCCTGAAGGAGACAAAACCACTTTTTCCAGGATACTTGTTCATTGAGGCCGAAGATATGGAACCGGCCCGTTTCCGATCCTTGCGTTCTACCCCTGGGTTCTTTCGAATGCTCCCAGAAAATTCTCGAATACGCCCCCTCGATGCGGATACTCGGTATATCCTAGGTCAACTTGTTCATCACGGCGAGGTGTTGGGGCTTAGCCAGGTTCAGTTCCAAGAGGATGGCAAAATTCGGGTTCTGTCGGGCCCGTTGGAAGGGCTTGAGGGGCATCTAGTGAAGGTAAATCGGCGAAAGCGTCGGGCACGAATTCGGTTAGATCTCTACGAAACAGCCCACCTGGTCGATCTCGGTTTTGAAGAACTCGAGCCTCTCCAGGAGCCGCAGAAATGAGCCGTATTTACATAATCGGAGCGGGTTTTGCGGGCAAGACCCTGGCAGAAGAAATACTTCGAAAAGGAATTTACGGTCCAGTCGCGGCCTTTCTTGACGATGACCCCCAAAAAATCGGCACCCATATACAAGACACCTCGGTCCTGGGTCCCATAGACGATGTGCTCGATATACTTACCCTTCAGGCTAAGGACGAGGCAATAATCGCTATGCCCTCGGCTAGCCGAGAGAGGATTCGGGAAATTTTTTCCCACCTCAAGCGGTGTGGTTTTACCCACGTACGTATTCTTCCCGATGTTTCCCAAATCGTTGAGGGCGAAGCCCACCTGGTCCAGACACGGGAGCTGGATGTTCAAGACCTCCTGGGGAGAAAACCCCTGCGCATTCAAATACGGCAGAGCTTGGGGTACCTAAAGGGCAAACGGGTACTCATAACCGGCGCGGGTGGAAGCATAGGCAGCGAGATAGCCCGCCAGTTGCTCCACGGAGGGGCGGAGCGTCTTTACCTCTTTGGTCACGGTGAGAATAGTATCTATGAAATTGATCGGGAGCTCCGCCTTCTCCAGAAAGAAGGTATTGGCACCCAAGCTACCCTTGTACCGGTAATTGGTGAGCTACAGGACCCGGACTACGTCGATTTTATTATGGGCCGGCTACGGGCAGACGTGGTCTTTCATACGGCGGCGTATAAACACGTACCAATGATGGAAGAGAACCCGGTCATGGCGATTCGCAACAACGTTTTTGGAACCCTCAACCTGGTCTCCAGTTCTCGAAAGCACGGGGTGAAACGTTTTGTCTTTATTTCTACCGACAAGGCCGTGAGTCCAGCCTCGGTCTACGGAGTCAGTAAGAAAATTGCCGAGGCCTTGGTTTTGGGGCAGGAACAGGTACAGCCCGAACTCTTTCCCGAAACCCCAGCACCCTTGGATTATCGATCAATGGTTGTCCGGTTCGGAAACGTGTTAGGGAGTCGGGGGAGTATAATCCCTTTATTTAAAGAACAAATTCGTACCGGTGGACCTCTCACCCTTACACACCCAGAAATTACCCGATACTTTATGACGATTCCCGAGGCGGTAAGCCTCGTTCTCAAAGCCGGGGGAGTTGGTCACAATAATCACTTGTATCTCCTGGACATGGGTGAACCGGTGAAGATTCAGGATTTAGCCGAACAGATGATACGTTTCTATGGGTACGAGCCGGGTACCGATATACCCCTTCACTTTATAGGCCTTCGGAAGGGCGAAAAACTCACCGAAAGCCTCACCGAACCCTACGAAAGTATACATCCTACGGACTCAGCAAAAATTCTGGAGGTTCGCAATTCTCATACCTGGGCCCATCATACCCTGTCGGATATTATTGATCGCCTGCGGCCGATTTGTTACTTGAATCCAGCGGTGCCAGAGGATCGCCAGGTGTACCGAAATCGCCATCACCTTCGAAAAATTCTCACCTCTCTTTTCCCGAGCCTTCCGGAGCCCCCAAATGAACCTGAATTCTGAGGAGTTTATTCCCTTTGCTAGACCGGACCTGGGTGCGGCCGAAGAGGAGGCAGCCCTTCGGGTTATTCGAGGTGGCTGGCTTACTACGGGCAAAGAAAATCAAGCCTTCGAAGAAGAGTTTATTGCTGCCCTGGGGAATACCTCCCGGAGCCTAGAAGTCCAAGCCAATGAAGGCGGATCTTCGGATTTATGGGCCTTGGGGGTAAATTCTGCAACTGCTGGGCTCCACCTTGCTCTGGCTGCGGGGGGGATAGGTCCGGGGGATTTTGTAGTCATGAGTCCCTATACCTTTGTCTCGACCGCCGAGGTCGTGCTCTACCGGGGGGCGAAACCTCTTTTCTGCGACGTGGAACCGGGGACCTTTCACCTGGATGTTGATAGGGTAAAGAAACTCTTGAGACATCCGTGGCTGGGCCGAAAGATCAAGGCGGTGATTCCGGTACATATCTCCGGGTGTTCCTGGCGTATACGCGAGTTGGCCCAGGTCTGCCGAGAGAAGGGTGTGTTGTGTATCGAAGATGCTGCCCATACTTTTCCCTCGGAGGCCGAGGGAAAGGCCCATGGGACCTGGGGAGACGTTGGGGTCTTTTCATTCTACGCTAACAAGACCATTACTACCGGGGAAGGGGGAATGGTTGTTACCCCTCGCCAAGATTTGGCCGAACAGATTCGGCCTATGCGCCTTCATGGCATAGATCGCGAGGTGTGGAATCGGTACCAGAAAAATGCGACTGGGGCGGAGTACGACATCGTAACCTTGGGGTACAAGTATAACCTCCCGGATTTGGGAGCGGCTATTGGTCGGGTGCAGCTGAGCAGGGCCTGGGAACTGAGAGATGCCCGTCGGGCAATAGCGAAAATCTACGGCGAGGGCCTGGGAGATCGAGACTGGTTGCAACTTCCGTTTTTGGGAGACGGTTCGAATCCCTCGGACTGGGAAAATGAAAACTTCACCAACAATTCTCATTCCTGGCACCTGTTTATTCTACGACTCGTCCCCGAAAAACTCTCCATAAGTCGAAATGAATTCGTGGCAGAGCTTAAAGAGAGGGCCATCGGAACCAGCCTCCACTTCTTGCCCCTTCACCGAATGTCCTACTACCGACGAATGAAAATCGGAGGGGAGGGGCCTTTTCCTGAGGTCGAGGGCCTTTCTGACCGTGCTATTAGTCTTCCCCTCTTTCCGTCGATGACCGAAGCCCAGGTCCGACGGGTTATTGCGGAAGTACTCAAAATCGGGGATACTTTTAGCCAACGCCATGGCTAAAACCCGAACGGTCCGAAGCACCCTCACCAGTCGAAGTCAGTTTGTAACCGATCTTTTTCCTTCCGAAGGGGTCTTTGGGTGGATTCTTCGCTCCCCAGTACCGAAGGGCACCCTGCAAAAGATCGATCCTCCCAGTTTTCCCGAAGGGAGCGGGATACTTCTGCCCAGAGATGTCCCTGGAGACCTCAACCTTATGGTCTTTCAAGATAAATTTCCTCTTATGACTGGGGAGGTGATTGAGTTTCTAGGCCAACCCCTAGGATTGGTGTATGCGCCCACAGAAGTAGAAGCTCGAAGCTTTGCCGAGGCGACAGTGCTTTCTATCGACCCTCCAAACGATGCTTCTCTGAGACCGATCGAACTCGGTCCAAATACCTTGTTTGCCTTCGACGAATTGATGTGGGACACACCCGATGGGAGTGAAGCCCTCGAAGCTGATGACCCAAATCCAGGTGACCCGGATGAAGAGGCTCTAGAGAGAGAGGTTACCAGTACCTTTTTTCTCGACACCCAATCGCTTCAGGTTCAAGAAGCGGTCATGGCCATTGCCCGTTGGAAAGAAAAAGATCTCGAAGTTTTGGTCCCCGCCATTTGGCCCCATGGAATTAGCGCCAATGTGGCCCGCCTCTTAAAAATGAAGACCGGGGCAGTTCAAGTTCACGCTACAATTCCGGGTATGTATCATGACCGACTCCTGGTCGATAGCCTCGTCATCTCTTGCTTTGCGGCCCTTTTGGCCCACAAAACGAAGAACACCGCTTCGGTATCCTTCGGTCACGATGAGCAAATTCTCTACGGCACTCAACAAGCTCCAATTTCCTGTACCCATTCGCTTACTCTCGTACCGAGCCTGGGCCTTCGCTCGATGGATATTCGTATACAAATTGACCAGGGGGCCTTTCCTCTTTTTACTCGAGAAATTATGAATCAGGCCCTTGGTTCCGCAAATCCAGGCTACCGATGCCCCAAGGGAAAGGTTAGGGTAGAAATCCACCGAACTTCCGGGGTTCCACGGAGTGTATCCCATGGGTTTCTTTCGGGCCAAATACAGAGCATTACCGAAATTCAAGTAAATAGGGTTGCCCATATTTTGAATGAAGATCCCCTTGCCCTTCGATTGGGCCTCATAGACACGAGTCGGAAACCCGGGGGAGAGAAAGTACTTCCCCTATTGTCGACCCTGGGTGGAATATCCGATTATGGACGGAAGTTCTCTAGTTTCGAGGTCTTACGACGCAGAGGCACCGACTCTCCGAGGCAACCCTCGGTAAGACGATTTATGCCCTTGCGAGGAATTGGTGCGGCCCTTGGTTTCCAAGGAAACGGATTTAGCAAATCGACTGAACAGTCGATAAAAAGCAAAATATCCCTCCGAATGAATCAGGATGGTTCGGTACAATTATTCGCCGGTACTACCCCTGGAAGTTCGGCCGTAAAGAGCCATCTACGAGATTTGGTTCGAGACACCCTCGAGGTAAAAGATGAAATGATTTTTCTCTTCCCCTCCGAAACAGCTCAGATGCCCGACGCAGGACCCACGTCGGTTTCTCGATCGATAAGTATTATTCGTGGGCTCACCCTCCAAGCCTGCGAAAGTATTCAGAAGCTTCGTTTTCGAAATCCTTTGCCGATTGTTGTCGAGAAATCCTTTAGTCCTTCTCGAAGCTTTACCCTTACATCGCCGGGGGGATATCCGTGGATAAAACCCAGCTGGGCTAGTGCAGCGGTCGAGGTTCAAGTCGATCCGGTTACTTATCGGGCTTCGGTAACAGGAATTTGGGTAGTTGTTCAGGCCGGGTCTATTCTAAACTTTGCCCAAGCTCGCGCCCACGTCGAAGGAACGGTTATTCAAGCGGTTAACTGGGTACTTCGGGGCCTCCATCGCACTCCTAAAATCGAAATCCATTTTATTGATGACCATGGGGTGGCCCTTGTGGAACGAAAGTCGTCTACCCACGACCTCCAGCCCCTGGGATTAGGAGAGTTGGCCCAAGCTGTTGTTCCTCCGGCGCTCGCTAGCGCTCTGAGTCAAGCGACAGGTCAGTTCTTTGACCAAATACCAATCACTCCTGAGGTTATTCATCGATACATGGAGGTTCCAGGTCCATGAAAACCGACTTTTTGTTGAATGGTACCCATCGATTTACCGACAAGCACCCGAGCACGACCCTCTTAGATCTAATACGGGAAGAGTTTAACCTCCATAGTGTTCACCCCGGTTGTAGAAAAGGACACTGCGGAACCTGTACTGTGCTTCTCGATGACCACCTGGTCGCCTCGTGTCTGGTGCCGATTTTCCATCTGAAGGGCCGTAAGGTAGAGACTGTAGAGTACCTCATGGAGTCTGCGGAGTTCCGCGATATCGAGCTTGGATTTCTGAAGGCTGGATTTCATCCCTGTAAATTCTGCGCGGGCATTAAAGTGCTCACTGCCGAGACAATCTTGAGAGAATGGGAACACCCGAAGGAAGCTGACATGGCCCTGTTTGTTACAAAAAATTGGTGCGCCTGTACCTCACCGGGTTCCTTTTTCTCGGCGGTTATTGCCAGTTCGGAGTTTCGAGAGAGGCGAGCCCATGCACATCGCCGATAACCAACGGGTACTCATGCCAAAAACTCTTAACGATGGGCTCAATATTTTGCGACGTCGTTCAAAGATTCGTATTAGCGCGGGCGGAACAATTCTTTCCCTCATCGATCCCGGTATCCAAGAATATACCGAGCTTTTAAGTCTCCACTCGATCGACGAGTTACGCCGAGTCTTTTGGTCTGAGCGGAGTGTAGATATCGGGGCTATGGTAACCCTTGAAAAACTCCTCGATTTGGACGAGAAAGTCATTCCCCGGGGTCTGAGGCAGGCGGCCGGTTCAATAGCCGACCCACAGATTCGAAGCCTTGCTACCCTTGGGGGCAATATTTTTGCGGGAAATTCGTACCTAGGTCTTCTTGGTTTTCTGGCCCTTCACGACGCTCGATTTGAGTTACGGCGATATAACGGTACCCGTTGGATTGGGGCAAATCGCTTTTTTGATGATGAGGGACGGCCGACTATTGCCCCGGGGGAAATACTTACTCGGGTTCGAATACCCCTCGGCCGCTGGAATATTCAAAAAGTGCAACGCCTCGAAATAGGAAGTGACATCCGAGAAGGGGAGTTCATGTTCTGCGCAATCGCCGGTGTACGGAGTAATTCGATAGAGGACCTGCGAATTGGGATCTCTGTGCCAGGGTTAGGCTTAATACAAGAACGCCAGTTGGACGCCCAGGTTGTAGGTCGCGGGCTGCCTCTGTCTCTTAAAGACATCGATTACTACCGTTCCGAATTTACCCAAGGCCTGGGGCTACCGGAGAAACTACGAGTTCCCTTCGTTCTCGATCGAATTGGAAACCTGGCAGCTGCTTACTTGCTCTCTCTCGGCCACGAATCCCGAGGATAGGAACGATTATGGTTTTGGAAGTCCCGCAAATAACCGTAGAGCTCTTCTTGAGTGAGTACGCCCCGTTGGACAAAAATACGACCAAGGGGAACCGAGTACCTGGCTTGGGAACGAAGAATTTGTTGGAGTTGTTCGGGACGAAGAAAACCTAGGGCGAGTGCCTGGGAACCAAAAAATTCTCCCGGGCGTAGATTTCGACGAATATCAACGATCTGTTTTTCCCCCAGGTACCCAAGTTCCCTGGCAATTGTTCCGAAAGACGGGCGACTATTTCTCTGAGCAAGAATTCCTTCGATTAACGACGTCCAATCGACTAACCCACGGTAGTAAAGGTACTGACCAAACCTCAGAGTTCGTTGGGGTATCCAGCGGTGTTTTTCTGTGGGTTTGGGTCGGACGACGGTCTGGCGAGGGGTTTTCTGTTTCGTCGCCGGTGGTCGTTGGGGATGAGAGTTGATGGGACTCACCCAGGGGGAGCGCTCGAGAAAGTCCCGGGCTTCTTTTATTCGGGCAATGAGGGTGCCTGGATCGGTCTTCTGTTTTTGCTGATTGAGGTCTGGATGAACGGCCTTCACTTTCTGGGTAAAGGCTTTCTGGATGATTGTCCTGGTGAGCACCTTTGGTGGTGAACTAAAGAGTATCGTCACGGCCTCGGAGTGGGTCATATACCCAGTGTATCGGAAAAAGTGAGTTTAGCCATTACCTAATACCAGGAGATAGACTATTATAAAGGGCAATGGAAGAAACACAGCTCGGACGTAGAGTCTTTTTTGTCGCCCCACCTTCGGTGGTTCAAGACCAACTTATTGATCTACTCATACAAGGGGAGTTTGAGGTTTCTATTGTAAAGAAACCCCAGGCGGTATTCACCCTGGTAAATCAATTCCCCTATGGTATTTTCTTCTTGAACACTGAAGCACCGCTGGTAGATAAGTATTCAAGTTGGGACGATATCATCGATGAAATGCGTAAGTTGAATCCTCAAGAAACAATTCGAATAGGAGTTTTGGGGTACAATACAAGTCCCGAAATGGCCAAGCACTTCCTCATCGACAAAGAAGTGGAGTGTGGGTATATCCAACTAAAACTTGGGCTGGCTCAAACCGCGAAAATACTTTTGAAGACCCTGGAGATTAACGAAGCTCGAGGACGTAGAAAGTTTATTCGTGTTCCAGGAATCCCAGGGAAAAATAGCCTCAGCATTCGTACTACCCAGAGGTTGCTCGAGGGAACCCTGATGGACATATCGACTGCGGGTATGGCTGTTATCCTTAATGATCAGAATAATCTTCTTTCGTCCGACGAATCTTTAGACGACATCCAACTTAGGCTGTGGGGGTCGCTCTTTACGGTGAAGGCAAGGCTCATGGGCAAGCGAATGGTGCAGGGAAAAGGAATGGTTCACGTTCTGCTTTTTGATCCACCGATCGAGGGGCCAGCCAAACTTAAACTTCATAGCTATATAAAGCGAGTAATTCAACAAGAAACAGATCAAGCCTCCGTGCGTTGAAACCTCGGGCTCCATATTGTATGGTTGGGGCACTCGGTGGATTGGGGGGGCATAGTGGCAAAAAATGATTTACTTGGTCGATGGTCAATAAACGATTCGGCAAATTTATACGGAGTCAAAGACTGGGGAGCTGGATATTTTGACCTTTCACCCAAGGGTGAGGTTGTTGTTCGGGCTAAGTTTCCAGGATCTAGCCCAGTCGATGTGAGCTTAATCGATATCATTTCGGGGATTCGGGAGAGAGGAATGGGCATGCCCGTTCTCTTGCGGATAGAAAATCTTCTGGACAGTCAAATAAGCCAGCTCAATGAAAGCTTTCGGCACGCCATAAAGGCTTTTAAATACAAGGGCACCTACCAAGGGGTGTTCCCAATCAAAGTAAACCAACAGGCTCAGGTTATCGAAGAGGTAGCCCGATTTGGCGAGCGATTTAACCATGGCCTCGAGGCCGGCAGTAAGGCCGAATTGGTTATAGCCCTCTCAATGATCAATTCAACCAAGAGCCTCATCGTCTGTAATGGATTTAAGGATGAGGAGTTCATAGATCTGGGGCTTTACGCCGTCAGCATGGGGTATAAATGTTTTTTTGTTATCGAGACCCCTGCCGAATTGAAGATTGTCTTGGAGCGCAGCAAGGCGCTGGGTGTACGACCTCTTATTGGCATCCGGTTGAAACTTTCGAGCCGTTCGAGTGGTCACTGGCAAGACTCGGGAGGCGATAGTTCTATTTTTGGACTCACCACCAACCAAATGGTCGACGTAATCGATACCCTCAAGGCAGAAAATATGTTGGACTGCCTCCAACTCTTGCACTATCACCTGGGAAGCCAAATTCCGAATATCCGCGATATTCGATCCGCTGTTCGAGAGACCGCTCGCTACTATGCCGATTTGGTGCGTGAAGGGGCGGCTATGGGGTACATCGACCTGGGTGGAGGACTGGCGGTTGACTACGACGGGAGCCAAACGAACTTTGTCCACTCGAAGAACTACAGCCTCGCCGAATATTGCGCCGACGTAATCGAGGTCATTATGGAGATCTTGGATGAGCACGAGGTTTGTCATCCAACAATCATTACCGAAAGTGGAAGAGCGACGGTCGCCTACTCGTCTATCCTCCTGTTCAATGTTCTTGATACCAACCTTTTCCAAGCTGGGCCAATTCCTGAAGAGTTACCACCAGAAAGTCCCGAACTCTTAGAAAATCTCTGGTTAGTGAGGGAAACCTTGAACCTTAAAAATGTTCAGGAGTGTTACAACGACGCTATTTACTACCGGGAAGAAATCCGCGAGCAGTTTAAGGTTGGAAACATTACTCTCCGACAGCGGGCTCTTTCAGACAATATTTTCATCGATATTATTCATAAAATTGCAGAGTCTTTGGACAAACTCAAGCGAGTGCCCCGAGAACTTGTGGGACTCCAAGACGTACTTTTTGATATTTATTACGGAAACTTCTCAGTTTTTCAGAGTCTTCCGGATGCCTGGGCTATCGACCAAATTTTTCCCCTCATGCCAATCCATAGACTCCTCGAAGAACCAAATCGACGGGCAATTTTGGCCGACATCACCTGCGATAGCGATGGAAAAATCGATAAATTTGCTGACCTTCACGACGTCCGACGCACAATTCCAGTCCACAGCCTTAAAGACGAAGAAGAGTACTTTATTGGAGTCTTTTTGGTCGGTGCCTACCAGGAAACCCTCGGAGACCTCCATAACCTACTTGGGGATACCAACGTGGTGAGCATTCGAATTAATGAGAACGGAAGTTTCGATTTTGTGCGCGAGATCGAAGGGGACTCTATATGGGATGTCCTGAGCTACGTGGAATACGAGCCGAAGGTGTTGGTTGCCAAGTTCCGCGATAAGGCCGAGGCAGCCGTAAAAGCGGGAACCATATCGGTTGCCCAACGAAGAGAAATTGTCTCTGCCTTCGAAGCGAGTATCCGGGGCTACACGTATTACGAAAACTAGGACCACCAGGAGGAATCAATGGCAAAAAAAGTAGTAATTATTGGAGCCGGTGGGGTGGGTCAAGTAGTCGCCCACAAGTGTGCTCAAGTATCCGAAGTATTTGGTGACATCGTGTTGGCTAGTAGAACCGAGGAGAAGTGTCGAGCAATAGCCTATGGAGTAAAGAAAAAACAAAGGGTGGATATTCGGACCGCCCGGGTGAACGCCGACGAAACAGCCCAGGTTATTTATCTCTTAGAAAAGGAGAAACCCGACCTCGTCATAAACGTCGCCTTGCCATACCAAGACCTTCCAATTATGGATGCCTGTCTCGCTACCCGTACCCACTATCTGGATACGGCCAACTACGAGCCAAAAGAGACTGCCAAATTCGAGTACAGTTGGCAGTGGGCTTATCGAGAAAAATTCGAGAAGGCCGGGGTAATGGCCCTTTTGGGAAGTGGATTCGACCCGGGGGTTACGAATGTCTATACCGCTTACCTGGCTAAACACTATTTTGACCAGCTTGAAGAAATCGATATTGTCGATGTAAACGGGGGGAACCACGGTCAGCCCTTTGCCACGAATTTTAACCCAGAAATAAACATCCGCGAGGTAACTGCGCCCTGCAAGCACTGGGAGAATGGTAGCTTCGTGGAAACCAAGGCCATGAGTGAACACCGTCAGTTTACCTGTCCCGATAATGTCGGAACCTTCGACATCTACCGGATGTATCACGAGGAGCTAGAAAGTTTGGTGACCCATATTCCGACTATTCGCCGAGCCCAATTCTGGATGAGTTTCTCCCAGAACTATCTAAATCACCTCCAAGTTCTACAAAATGTTGGAATGACCAGGATAGACCCTGTACTCTACAATGGGGTTGAAATTGTACCCCTTCAGTTCTTAAAGGCCGTCCTTCCCGAGCCGTCGAGCCTTGGTCCCCTCACAAAGGGTAGGACCTGCATTGGAGTAATTGGCCAGGGGCAGCAAAAATCCCATAAAAAATCGGTCTATGTGTACAATATTTGTAGCCACGAGGATGCCTACGAGGAAGTTGGAAGTCAAGCTATTAGCTACACCACCGGAGTGCCCGCGATGATTGGAGCCAAGATGATGATGGAGGGCACGTGGATGAAGAGTGGGGTGTGGAACCTCGAACAGTTCGATCCCGACCCCTTTATGGCCGCCCTCAATAAATACGGCCTTCCCTGGACTGTCCAAGATCCCCCATTGGTAGGGTAATGTCCATACACCGTGAACTCGGCCTGGCACCGGACAGGCCCTACTTCGAACAGTTCTCGCCCGCCGCTTTGCCAAGCCCCTGTTTTGTCGTTGACAAGGCAGCCTTGCAGTACAACCTCGACATCCTCAAAAACCTAGCCGACAGAAGTGGGGCAAAGATTCTGGCAGCCCTCAAAGCCTTCTCGTTCTACCACCTCTTCGATCAGGTAGCTGATTCCCTTTCGGGGGGGTGTGCGAGTGGGGTGTACGAAGCCCGTCTCGCCCGGGAGCACATCAACAAGGAAGTACATGTCTTTTCGCCCGCCTACACCGATAGGGAGCTTGAAGAGCTCCTAACCCTTGCCGATCATCTGGTCTTTAATAATTTACACCAGTGGCTTCGTTTTCAAGACCGCTGTCTTGCCGCCCGCAAAACACGACCCCAGCTGGCCTTTGGAATTCGGGTGAATCCCGAACACAGCGAGGGGACAACCGAAATTTACGATCCCTGTGCTCCTTACTCCCGGTTAGGAATCACTCGATCCCAATGGGATTTGGAGTTCGCCCGGGCCCTGGGTTTGGGGAAAAGCCCCGAGGAAATTCTGTGGGGTCTTTCGGGATTCCACTTTCATACCCTCTGCGAGCAGGGGGCTGAGCCCCTCGAGCGGACCCTTGGGGTTTTTCTTCAGAAGTGGGGAGATCTCTTGGTCTTACCCACTATGACGTGGCTCAATCTCGGGGGAGGCCATCATATTACCAAACCCGACTATAATCGGGAACTGCTAGTTTCTTTGGTTCGCCACATTTCCGCAGGTTTTGCAGTCCAAGTCTACCTGGAACCGGGGGAGGCGGTGGCAATTCATACGGGCATTTTGGCCGCCCAGGTAGTCGACATCCACAATAATAACTTGGCTCTGGCGATACTCAATACCTCGGCTACCTGTCATATGCCCGACACCTTGGAAATACCCTACACACCAGCCGTGTGGGGTGCCCGGTCCCGGAGGCTGCCGGAAACGCTACCCACGAACCCTCCTTCGGTCTTCCCCGAGGGAGAGTTCTTGTATCGCCTCGGGGGCCAAACCTGTCTTGCGGGGGACGTAATTGGGGACTACTGGTTCAACCGACCATTGGAAGTAGGCGACTGGATCGTTTTTGATGATATGGCCCACTACACAATGGTAAAAACTACGACCTTCAACGGCATTCCTCTGCCTACTTTGGCCACCTTCGATAGTCGAACGGGCAAGACCGAGGTTATTAAAACCTTTGGTTACCAAGACTTCAAGAGCCGAATCTAGTACCTCAAAATCAACTTCCAAGGAGATCTCTATGGAGACCACATACCCAATATTTTTAGGTAGCGAGTTCGAACAAGGAAAAGAGAGCCATTCCCTATTTCATGTTCTTAGTGTTCCGTACGAGGCTACGGTTTCTTATGGGGGCGGGACCTCCAAGGGTCCCAGGGCTATCCTCGACGCCAGTTATCAACTCGAAGCCTACGATGGCCTGGGATTCCCCGGGGAAGACGGATTTTTTACCTACCCACCAATTGACTGTTCACGGCCTAGGGAAGAGGTTTTTGCCCACATTACCACCGACGTTCGGGGGGTACTCCAGCGACCCCATGTTTTTTCGACCATCGAAGGCTCGATACCGGACTACCGAAAAATTCCAGTAATCCTCGGAGGGGAACACTCTATAACCTATCCAATACTTCAAGCCTTTGTAGCGGAGTTTGGGGCCGAAAAAATTGGAGTCGTACAATTCGACGCCCACGCCGACCTTCGAGACGCCTACGAGGGTAGCCCTTTTAGCCATGCCTCGGTCATGCGGCGGATTCATCAGGATTTGGGGGTCCAAATTTTTCAGCTTGGTGTTCGGGCCCTCTGTCCGGAGGAGATTTTTTATCGCCAAGACAAAGGAGTCTTGAGCATCGATGCTCGGGATTTGGTTCCAACCCTTCTTCGAGAGGTACCTCTCCCTGAGGACTTTCCTCCCTACGTGTTTATTACCTTCGATCTCGATGGTCTAGACCCTAGCATTATGCCTGCGACCGGTACGCCGGTTCCTGGAGGTATTGGTTGGTACCAAGCCCTGGACTTGGTCGCCAGTGTTACCCGGCAGCGGCGAGTTGTAGGGTTTGATGTGGTAGAATTGGCACCTCTGTCTAGTGTTTTACCCGGGTTCGTTGCCCCAGAGTTCTTGGCCGCAGACCTTACCCATAAGATTATGGGTAGCGTAAGCCGCAGCCTGCAGGCAAAATTCTTTTAGCGATCCTAGAGGTGTCTATAGACCTAGAGAACCTCCAATAACCCATTGAGCCACCGGAATTTTCTATTTATTTCGGCGAGCAGTTCCCCGTTTCCTCCAAAGTTCAGGTCGTCGGCCAAGGATTCCAGGCTTGCAAGGCTTTCGCTGGCCATAGCGGTAACGCTGGTCGTAGGCTTTAGCCAGTACGATCCCTTTCCATTGGTGTAGAGGGTTTGAAATCCGAGGGAAACATCTTTTTTCTTGAGAGGGACCAATCTTCCAAGGGTGCTTACTTGTTTTTTGAGGATCTCTGGTTTATCGAAGAGTCGAATATCTTCTTTTTTTCCTGCTCCCGACAAAATGTCCCGGTCTGGATTTACATATTGGAGAATCCCGAAGAGACTTCCTAATCGTTCGCCTTCTAAGAGGTTGTACTTTCCGTAACGGACAAGAACGCGCAAGTTTTGGTGTTGGTTCAGGATTGTAAAGTTTGGATCCTTCATGAACTTCTTGCAATCTTCGTAGGAGATTTGTAGCTGCTTCTTGTTTCCTTTGATATTTTTGAGCTGGTAGATATTCCCACCCAAACTAACCTGCCAGGTCGTATCCCGGCTCGATTGGACTTGCTTGCCCCGATCATCAGTTCCTTGAGTTCCTGCCTGCCGTTGTTTTTGACCCTTTGCCCCTCGACCCTGATCTTCTCGGGGCAAGAGTGATTCGGCAAGACTCGGGCTAATCGACTCTAACCAAGACTTTTCCAGGGGACTTACCGAACGGGCGAAGGTTCGGGAGGTTTTGACTACCTCGCCGGCGACGATAAAGTCTGGATTTTCGCGGAAAAGAACCGAGCCAGGGTGGATATCGATGGAATCGGCGGTCAGACTTCGATAGCTATAGCGTCCAGAGCGGACACAGATAAACTGAATGAGACCCCGGGCTATTGAACACAAATACTCTTGCATACCTCCACCGCCGGAGATCGGTACCCCCAGGGAACTGACAATTTGGGTAAGCTGGTCGTTGATATTGACGATTTCGTCCATTGTTTGTTGGTCGAGGTAATAGGTCTCGCAGAATTTGTCCTTTCGCGGGGCCTCGTGATAAGAACGAAAGAGTTTCAGATAGGTCTGAAAGTCGCCTCCAGGTTCCCTAAACCGGTGGTGAGCCCGTCGGGCCTCGATTTCTTCACCCTGGGGGAGAAGAAAGGGGTGACTTGTTGTGAGGAAACTCGTGGCAATAATGACTTCTTGGAGCACTTGGGGGTACCGGGTTATGGCCTCAACGATAATTCGGCTATGGCGGGGTAGGAGGGGAAACTCCGCCATCATTTTTCCGACGGTCGATAGATCGTTCTCGGGAGTCAAAGCGTCCAAGAGACGCAGGGTATCTACAGCCCCAGCAATACCCTGTTTACCCGGGCTCGAAATAAAGTCGAAAGAGGTGAAGTCCCGAATACCCAACTCGCTCATTCGTAGAACTACTTCCGAAAGATCGGTACGGTAGATTTCTTCCTGGGTAAAAAGAGGTCGGGCGTCGAAGTTCTTTTTCGAGTATAACCTATAACATGTCCCCGGTCGGGTCCGGCCGGCACGCCCCTGGCGCTGATTTGCCGAAGCCTTAGAAATGGGTTGTTCAACGAGGCTCGAGGTAAAGGTCTTTGGGCTATAGAAGTTGATTTTTGCGAGACCTGTATCGATTATGGTGGTAATTCCGTCTATCGTTATACTGGTTTCGGCGATGTTTGTTCCGACGACTACCTTTACCTTCCCCTCGGGTGGGGGAGGGAAAACCAGATCCTGCTCCTCCTTCGAAAGTCGGCCGTAAATTGGCACAACATGGAGTTTGGACGCATAGGAGGCCGAATAAAGGCGGTTCATAGTGTCCTTTATCATCTTTTCGCCGCTCAAAAAAACCAGTATATCTCCCTCACGCTTCTCTTCGAGGACGTGCTCGACTATTTCCGCAATCTTTGTAACGATTACTTCGGCGTCATCGTCGACCGCCGGGGGAGCGTAGAGGGTCTGTACCGTGTAGGTTTGGGTATCGATTCTGACCACCGGACACCCAGAAAAGTATTGACTAAATACCTCGGCGTTTATGGTAGCCGAACTCACAATGACTTTGAAGTCTTTTCGTTCTTCCAAAACGCGTTTGAGAAGCCCCAAAATGAAGTCGATATTGAGGCTGCGCTCGTGGGCCTCGTCGACCATAATAACCGTATACCCAGACAAAAGGGGATCTGCCTTGAGTTCTTGCAGAAGAATACCATCGGTCATGACCTTAATTCGAGTGTTCTTTTCGGTTCGGTCCTCAAAACGCATCTTGTAGGCTACAAAGCCGGGAGAAGCTTCGGGAAGAGATTTGCCTATATAGTCCGATACACTTACGGCGGCTATACGCCGGGGTTGAGTAATGCCGATCATTCCATTTTGGTCGTAACCGGCTTCGTGAAGGATAATTGGTAATTGGGTAGTTTTGCCCGATCCTGTAGGACTTTCAACCACAATGACAGGATGGCTCTGGAGGGCCGCAAGAATTTTTTCTCGCTGGGCATATACTGGAAGATTCTTTGGATTCATCGATATATCCTGACGGATTTACTCTCACTTTGCAACCAAAGGCCCGGTTTACCTTTTCAGAATCTCGATTACTTGGGAGATTTGAAGATCGTCCCAGGTTTCTCGAGTCTCCAAATTTTTCAACTGTAGGGTTCCTGCAGCTTCCTCCTTTGGGCCGAGGAATATTCCCCAGGGTATGTGTTTTTTTTCTGCGAAGGTGAACTGCGCACTCATCTTCTTGGGGGCCAAATAGACTTCTGCTGCTATTCCCTCGGTCCGAAGGGCCTGGGCTACTCGGTGGTAGGTTGTACCCAAGGAGGAATCCATAGAAAAAATGAGAACTTGACTCCCTGCTGCTTCGGTCCCCAGGGTACCTAACTCTTCGAGGGCAGCCATGAGCCTATCTAATCCGATACTCGACCCGACCCCGGGAAGTTGCTCCTTCGTATACAGCGAGGCAAGGTCGTTGTAACGACCGCCGGAACACACCGAACCAATGCCCGGCAACTGATTCAAGAAGGTTTCGTAGACAATACCGGTATAATAATCGAGCCCCCGAGTAATGGAGCTGTCAAGGACAAAATCCTCGCTCAAACCCAGGGTATCGAGGGCCAGAAGAATTTCTCGAAGCCGCCCGGACCCATCGGTGGGCCCCCCGGCAAGTTCTTCGAGCCTGGCCAGCACTTCGAGATTCCCTCCGGTTACTGAAGTTGTAGCACCTATGAAGGCCAGAATTTCTCGGACCTGTTGGGAACTCGCCAAATCCCCAAGCAATTGAGCGGTTTGGTCCGGGCCAATTTTGGCTAACTTATCGACGATACGGAGTATTTCTACCGACTTGTCCAGAAGTCCGCGATTTTGGAGAAAAGAGTTAAAAATCCCCCGGTGGGAAAGACGAATAGTAATATTTGGAACGTCTATTGCCAGGAATGCCCCACGAATCATGAGGAGTATTTCGAGATCTGCACTCGGGCTATCGACTCCCACACAGTCGAAATCGCATTGCATAAATTCCCGGTAACGACCCCGCTGGGTATTCTCGCCCCGGTAGACCTTGCCGAAATGGTAGCGCTTGAAGGGAAGGGGAAGCTCAGAGTAGTGGGAGGCCATGAAGCGGGCGAAAGGGACTGTGAGGTCAAAACGCATTGCGACCGGGCGATTTCCGTGGTCGGTGAAGGCATAAACCTGCTTATCGGTTTCGCCACCACCCTTGCCCAGGAGAACCTCGGTATACTCGAGGACCGGGGTATCAATCGGTACGTACCCGAAACTTCGAAAAACCCCTTCTAGTCGAGCCAGAATTTTCCGTCGCTTTATTTCTTGGTCTGGCAGAAAATCACGAAATCCCTTTAAGACTTTTGGTTCAATTATCGTACTCATTTACTGTCCCTTTCTTTTCTCAACCCCAAGTTATACAAGATAGTAGCCCAAGCCCATATACACAAGAGTTGGCACAAAAATTGACACCAGGGCATTTCTCCTCCACCTATGTAATAGTATTACCAAGAGTAGTGAGCCAAGAGTAATGAGGGTGGTTTTCATGTCCGCCCAAGGGGTGTCTTTTAAAGAATAGGCCAAGAGGATTACCAGCATGGTCCCAGGCAGTCTACTCTGAAGGGTCCGAAAACGAGGCCCCGGCCGGTGACGGGCAAAAAATACAAAGGGAACCAATCGGGTAGCAAAGGTTACCCCCGACATAATAAGGACACTTATCAATAGATAGGAAAGATCAACCATGTTCGTGCTCCGTATTATCCAAATCTTCCTTGATTGGCAAGAAAAGTAAGGCCATAATTCCTAATCCTATGGCCGGTAGAAGGAGATTTGATACTCCAAAAACGAAGGCCGCTACAACCACCGACCCAATACCCACCCAGAAGCTATCTTTTTCTTTCGATTCTAGCCATCGATCGGTTACCAGGGCTCCAAAAAGAGCGACTAAGGAAAATTCGAGGCCCTTTGTGGGTATTGGTAGCCAGGTCCCGGCCAGGACTCCGAGGGTTGTTCCCAGGACCCACCAGGTTTGATCAAAAAGTGCCATCCATAGATGTACCTTGCCCTTGTCGAGTCCCGGGGGGGTGCGAAGGCTGGTCATGAGAGCGTAGGTCTCGTCGGTAAGGGCAAAGATGAGGTAGGGTCGGTACTTCGGCCACTGGGCAAATCTTTGAATAAGGCTAATTCCGTAGGCCATGTGCCGGGCGTTCACCAGAAAGGTAAGGAGGGCAATCGACCCAAATCCCGTACCCGCCGAAAGAAGTGTTACCGCCAAGTATTGGGCCGCTCCGGCAAAAATGACAAGGCTCATAAGAATAGCCAGCCATGGGGCAAAGCCCGCTCCCGCCATCATAAGACCAAAGGCAATTCCAATAGCGAGGTAGCCCAAAAAGACTGGTATAGAGGTACGAAGGGCAAAGAGCGGCTCCGAGCTTGACGTTGAAGACATAGGGGGTATTTAAGCGAAACCGCTAACCGCCGTCAAGTTGAATTCTCCGAGACGGTTGAGGGCATTTATCAAGTACACCTCACCGGCGTCGTAGATATGGTGGGCTCGGAGATCGCCTAATTCGAGAATTCCTTGGCCTAGAAGTTTTTCCCGTTGGGTACCGGGTAGCAAGGGATGCCGAGGGGTAACCCATTGGTTTTTTCGTTTGAGTACAATATTTGCAGCCAATCCATCGGTAATAAGGCCGTCTACTTCAAAAAGTGGGTAGACCCCCGGTTCTTGGGTCCGGGCCAGTTCTTCCAGTGGACTACGGTTACTCCACTTGAGTGGATAGGTAAGACCCGGAGCCTTTACGATCTTTGCACATTCGTATACCGGGGGTTGGTAGAGGGCAAAGTCCGTTGGTCCAAGGGTCAAACCGTAGAGAATTCGACCTTTTACTTGTCCCGGACGAAGGGCTTGGGTAAAGTCTGGTTGGGTTTCTTCTTCCCACCGATTGTAGGCATCTAGAAGAACTACCGGTAAAGAGACCGGCCGAGTGGTGACCCCGCGATTTTTGGACAACTCGAAAAGGGATCGCTCGTACCTTGATTGATGGTACGAAGCATTTTCCAAAACTCCCCACCGGAAACTTACCGACTCTACCAAAGGATAATCAGGTGACTTACTTTCCACTTGGAATTCCAATTTTGGCGATGAGCTCCTGGTATTCGGTATCTAGATCGCTGTACATGGTAATTCCCCCCCCACTGCGAAAGCGAAAATTTCCCGGATTTCCCTCGATAAATCGGATAAGTACCCAGGACTGTAATTTTCCCGAACCAAGAATTCCTGCAACACCGGTGTAAAATCCCCGAGAGTCCGGTTCCACTTTTTCAATGATTCTACAGGTTTCTCGTTTAGGTGCTCCAGTAATGCTTCCGGCGGGTAGCATAGCATCGAGGATGGTTCCAAGGTTGGACTGCCAATTTTTCGGGGGCTTGCCCGTAATTTCTGAACTGGTAGCCCAGAGGGTGCCTCGGTTTAAGGGGATTTTTTCCGGATATCGATAGGAGTTTACCTGAACCTGCTCGCAGATAATTCCTAGGTCGTTACGAATGAGATCGACAATGGTTCGGTGCTCGGCCTGTTCCTTGGGGTCGTTTAAGAGAAGCTCTAGGGAGTGGGCTTCCTCCTTGGTATTCTCGAAATACCGGGTACCTTTCATGGGCGAACTTAGGAGCCAGGCCCCGTCGCTGGTCAAAAAGGGTTCGGGGGTAAAGACGAGGTAGGGGAGGGGACTGATTCGTGTATCGGTTACTAAGAGTTTGAAGGGGGCCTGGGCGACTCCAAATAGGTCGTCGAGTCCATCGCTCTCGAGAACTATTGAACTGGGGAACGTAAGATTGCACAGAAAACTATTGCCAGATCGTTGTTGATCTTGCACGTATTCAAAGGCTCGTTTGTACTCTTCAGGCGCCGGGGGTAGTACCTTTTCGATTTTGGGGATTTTTTGCCCGCTTTTTACCGGTGATGGGCCTATTTCATACTGTATACCCCAGGAAGAAATTTGGTTGAGGGGAGCTACGAACCAGGACTTTTTTTCATAGTCAATGAGAAAGAAGGTATCCTCCCCTTTTTGACCCGCGGTATTCAGCGCCTTTGGGCCTTCGGTTCCCGTGTATACCATAGGGCGAAAGAATATCCGGGACCCCATTGTCTTTACAAGGGATAAAATTTCCAGATACAATCGGGTGTGTTAATTCGTTACAAGACAGGGCCTACGGGCAAACCTGTAAAACAAGCTCTTATTTACCCAAAAGATGAACACCAAATTTCTCAAGACCGCATCGACTTTGACGCCATCAAGATCACTCGGCGCCTTCAAAGGGAAGGTTTCGAGGCCTACATTGTAGGTGGTGCGGTGCGTGATCTATTATTAGGAAAACATCCGAAAGATTTTGACATTGCTACCAGCGCAGAGCCGAATCAAATTCGAAAAATTTTCCGAAATTCCCGTATCATTGGGAAGCGATTTCGGTTGGTGCACATATTCTTTCCCGATAACAAGATAATAGAAGTTTCCACCTTTCGGTCTCGGGAGTCCGAGGGATTTAAGAACGTATACGGCGATATTGAGGAAGACGCCCTCCGTCGAGACTTTACGATGAATGGCCTTTATTACGACCCCCAGCGAGACCAGGTTATCGACTTCACCCAAGGATTTGAAGACATTAAAAAAAGTGTTCTGCGACCGATAATTCCCCTAAAAGATATTTTTACCGAAGATCCAGTTCGAACCCTGAGGGGTGTAAAGTACGCGGTTACGACCGGTTCGCAGATACCATTTTTCCTCGGTAGATCGATTAAACGTTCGGCAAAATTTCTTGCCGATGTCTCCTCGTCCCGAATAAGCGAAGAAATTTTCAAAATTCTTCAAAGTGGTAAGAGCAAAGATATAATGCAGTCCTGTATGGACTACAAACTTTTCCCGTACCTGCTCCCGGAGTTCGAAAAGATATTTCGTGGTCCAGATGGCGACAAACACCGAAAGACCTTTCTGACCTTTCTGTTTCAGTTAGATTCTCACGTTCAACAGCAGGGTGAGGCCCGTCGAAGCCGGTTTCTGTCCTATCTGTGTGCACCGTATTTTTACTACCTGAGCCCCTGGAAAGATCAAAAACGAAATATATTTACCCCCGCCTTTCAAGGCCTCAAGGTACTTATCAGGCCCCTGAGCCCAGCCAATAAGGAAGTGGAACAGGCGGTTATCTTTCTTTCTCGCCAAAAAGCTCGGGTTTTATCCACGGGCATTCTGGTGAATACCCTCGAAAAAGACCCCGATTCGGTTCCTCTCGACCTCCGAGATGCCCCTGAACCCGACGTTGAATCGGGACGACCCCGTAGACGGCGACGGCGTAGACGTGGGCCCCCAGGTGGTGGGAAATCTGACACCCCATCAACCGACAGGGCAAAAAAAAGCCCCGAGTAGATACGAGGCCACTGAAAAGGTTACAGATTCAAATTGAGTCTGCAACCTTTTTTTGTGGCCCATGTATCCTAATAAATTCACCTGTGAGATGTTGATCGGCAAATCTTACTGAAGCCTTACCTCGTTCATGGGCTTAATGATTCGTTTCAGATTCACCGTGAAAATTGTCATGGTCCCTTGCAGATTCTTATTGGTAATTCCACCGGACTGAGCGATGGTATATCCTTTCTATCGCTCCCTGGCTTTCGTTTTGAAATATTCAGACTTCTGAAATTCTGAATGCTGCGTATGGGCAGTAGATTTGATCGAGATCGAGTAGGTTTTTGAACTTCTCCCCGGTTTAAAACACCCATAGGAAAGGGGAGAGCGCTTGCATTTTTCACTATCAAAATAGTAGGTGGTTTCCGGATTTTTACCGACATTCTTAGTTCCCTGCTGGGCCTTCCGTACTGCCCCATGACCGGCTTTGCAGACAAACATTCCGGCATGGGAACTTTCCATAATTATAGGTTTCATTTTGGCGACAAGCGTATACTGATGCTTCTCAGCTATTTCAATCTTGCCCTTACTGGAATAAGTTGCGGCAGCTGTTTACCGTCATTTTTGTCCCCGCTGGTGATAACTGCTGCGGTAATGATTGGCTCTTCTGTCATGGCAAGATGTGACTTGTATCCGCAGAACGAACTGTTTGCGCTTTTGTGCCCACCCGGGTATCTGGTTCCCTGGTTGGATACAGCCGTTCCAGATCGTCCTCGATTGTTTCTCGTTATAGATTCAATCTCTCTCGAACAGAGGAAATATTGTACATAACCTCATGCTGCGAAATTATCTCCACGAGTTGCTTCTAGAAATTGAATGCAGGCTTTATTAAGTTTGCGCAGGAAATGATTACGGGGAATTACAAGATCGTAAATTTCTTGAATCATTGATAGTCTCCCATGGTGTCGGTACTTCAGCTTCGAGACTATCAAAAAAGGCCATGATTTCCAGTTGGGGCAATCATGGCTCATTGACTCCCATATGACCACTTATTCAGTGGCCTCGGAGGTTACTCGGGGGCTTTTTTTGCAGCCCTGTCTAATACTCTATCCGTTGCAAAATAATACTTGCCTTTTCGGCAAAGGTATCGGGGTCCAAAGAAATCGTACTTTCTAAGAAAGTTTGGGCCTCGGTATACCTGTTATCTGCGAAGGCATTTACCCCAAGAGCGTAGTAGGTAATAGCTGGATTGGCTCCCATTTCCATCGCTGTCTCGTAATTGAACTGGGCGAGGTTATAGTTGCCCCTATCATAGTTGATAAGCCCGAGGTAGTAGTGGGGTACCGGGCTGGTGTCTTGTCGGGCAATTGCTTGGACAAATTGCATTTCTGCCTCTGAAAGGCGACCGGCCTCGTAGGACGCTACCCCTCCCTCTACTAACTCGCGATAGGTCTTGAGGGTATCAAAGTAGGTCAAGAAAGACTCCAGAAGATTCTCCTCGGGAACCCATTGGAACGCCGCTTCCAGTACTCGCTGGGAGTTTTCTTCTAGACTAGCGGTAGGATCAAGGGCAGCGATTGAAGACCACAGAATTCGATTATGACTACGTATTGGGCTGTTCAGTAAGTAGTGGACCACACCCCAGGATTCAGGATAGAAAACATCAATGGTTTCCCGGGCAGACTCTACGTCGATCGCCAGTACTTCTTGAGGAGTGAGGGCCGCAGCTTGTCGAGAACCAAAAAGAAAATCCTTAAGGGTCTCTAACCAATTGAGGTTTTCTTTGTCCAAGGCCGCACCAAAGCTAGAATCGACTTGGGCTTCCTCGAAATAGACTGCGAATCCTTCGCGCATCCACAAAGGAGGGTTTGCAACGTGGGCCCGCAGGAACTGGACAAAACCCTGGTGGGCTATCGATCGGTTGAGGACGTCGCCTTCTCGATAAAATCCTACTAGCTCGCTACGAGAAGTATCGTTGTAGTGAAGATAGACATATTCACTCCGGGTTTCTCCAATGAGTCTTTGAAGGTAGCGATCAAAATCCACCTTCGATTGAAATACTTGAACCCGCAATTTGTGGGATACTTGGTCTGCGGCAAAATGAAAGTATCCATTATAAAGACCCGAAAGAGCCTCCATATGGTTCGCAATTTCCACCGCATGTTCTTGGCTGACGTGGGATCGCACTCGATACCGAGCACTTTCGTAAACATACGAGTCCTCTTGAGCGGACAATCCCGCTAAAAAAACAAGCCCTACTAGTAGAGCAAAAGCTAAACTTTTCAGTTTCATGGATTCCTTACCTCCACATCCAAGTATTCGGTATTCTTACTTTCCTGTCAAACTAAGAACCGATAATTCTATTGATTGTAATGTTTAACTCATCAATTATTATGCCCGTGTAGGTTTCAATTCTATCAATTATGTAGTCGTGGAGGGTGTGGACACTCCCGGACAGCTCGATACCGAAGGGTACATCGAGGTACAATCCCAGGAGATACCCGGTTCCGTCCCGGCGTACAACCAACTTATGAATCTGCATCCCCGGTGTTTTTTCCGCGACACAGTGCATAATCATTTGCGATAGGGCGGCCTCGGAAATTGTAATTTCGCCCCGTTTGGCGAACTCTGGGCGGACGACAGTCTTTTCATACACTTGGGACCGTTTCAAGAGTCCAAATCCCGACCTCATCATAATACGAAAAGAGTCAGCCATGAGTTTAGGATAGTTCCGCTTTACCTCGATGACCGGGACAGGAATTACGTGCTTTCCGTGGTGCTTGCGAAAGTGAATAGCCGTCGAAATTTCTTCCGCACTTGCGATGTCTTCGATATAGACCGTTTTGGCCGGTTGGGGAAGTTGAAGGACGGTGCAAATTTTTCGGATCATTCTATCGCTGGTACCGATAATGAGCAGGCGGCGGATCGAACTTTTTTCCAGGGCTGTCTTGACTGCATTCCTGTGTTCGCTATCGGTAAAGAGGGCTGTTTTAACTGCCGCCAAATAGGCAGCTTCCCGTTTGGCAGATCTGCCGGCGATAATTTTTTGCTCGTGAATGAGGAGCCCATCGTCGATGAGGGCATCGAGTTTGTACTTTTCCATAACCAAGCGGGCTCGAAAACTTTTTCCGGTTCCACTTTTTCCTACCAAGGCATAGACCTGCATTCCCCGCACCTTCCATATAGCCTGGGTCCAGACTCGATGAACTGCCTCGAACGGTTTCATAAATTTCATGCGCTCCCTTTAATGAGTCGTGGGAAAGTGGAATCTGTTCAGGTTCAATTTTCGTACCACTCAACTCTTCTTCCCATGCACCGTTGACAAACCAGTAGTACCAATTCATTCTTCTGCCATGGTTAGTTCTCCAAGTATACTAGATCTCCCTCGGTTGGTCTTTCTCCGAGGTATCCGGTGAGGTTCGTCTCCTTTCTAGTATACGCAATAGTACCGGTCCTATTATTTGGTATGGGTATTATTGTTTTACTTCTCCCACCGGGACTTCGTACACCTATTGAGTCATCCCAGGTGCCAATTGTACTCATTGCCAATACCCCTCAACAAGAACGAGCCCTTCTGAGCGCTTTAAAGAAAAGAAACTTTTCTCATGTGTATAGTCCACTTACTCTAGAGCTGAGTTTTACGAATACCTTTGAGCTCCAACCTATTAGTCTGATCGATGGTCTAAAAATCCCTACCAGCGATCCGCGATACAGTCCATTTTTTGCCGAATTGGGGAAATTTTTCTATCTTCAGTGGCCCGAAGATGGGGCTCTCGATGGACCTCGCCGTGTCTACCTCATGCCCCAAGAATTCTCAGCCTGGGAGACTTTGCTTCAAGAAGGAGTTCGGGAGGCAGGGCTCGCCACTAGGCTCTTTCGGCAAAAGCCCTCTCCTGTAGTCTATTGGTCGTTGGTGATCTTCGCTGGGCTACTTGGATTGGGTGGACTCCTCATGTACGGTGGAAGAGGTCTCTCGGTTCTTGGCGTTGCAATAATTCTTTTGGCTGGCGGTATCAATTCGGGTAGATCCTTGGTCCTTTTGCCTCTCCTCTCATTTTTATCGGGTTCACTCGGGGGTGTACTTGAAGTCCATTTGAAACGGGTTCTTGAGAGAGGGCTCTGGTTTCGATTACGACACCACGATCTGGGTGCAATCCTCGCCGGTTATTTTCGACTTACCAGGAAATCCTTTAGGTTTCGAGAAAGATGGGCCTTCGTAGTCGTCGCTACTTTTTTCGGGGTGGGGGTGCTTTCAATAGGATTTTTAGACGGATGGTTCTATTTCATTCGATGGTTTCTCGCCATATCCCTCTCGGGTTTGCCCTTTGTCGTGTATGCAGTGGCCAAAACCTTAGCCCTTCGAAGAAGGTTCCACCCTCATTTCTCCTTTGACCCACTGGTGGAACCCAAAAACAGGCAGAAATACTTGTTGGTCTTCGGGGTGTTGGTTTTTCTCATCCAACTCATGGGTCTCGGGTTCTGGTATCCCTACGGATCCGAACTTTTGGAAAAGTTTGACGGAAATGACTACTATAACCATGCAGTTGTCCATGAGTTCTTTCAGACCTGGTTTCCTTTCGGAGTCGCTTACGAAGATGGAAAACCGGGATTTCGGTTACCGGTCCACAAGTTTCGAACAAGTTCAGAGGGTTTAGTTTACGCCCCTGAGGTAATCGATTTCTCTCAGTGGGCGGCATCGTGGGAACCCAAGGCTGGAACCCCTGGAAACCTCTTTCAGAGGCTGGAATCCTTCGGTTTGGTCCGGGTTGTCTTGTCGCCGGCGGACGGAGTATACTCCCCGGGGTTTCAGAGGCTGAGTACGAGTTGGCCACTGATTTTTCTCGGACTGTTTTCTTTCGGCCCTTTACTTTTGGGGCTTCCTTCTCTTCGAGCACGTCGAAAGTGTTTCTCGTTCCGGGACAATAAAGGATTAGCAGCATGATTGCATCTCCCCGGAGATTTCGATTGGGTGGTATAGTTCCAGCCCTGAGAACTCCGTTGATACAAGATACTAGGGTTTGGAATGCTTCTTTGCCTGCCGCTGCCTTGGTTCCCCTTCAGGTAAGGGACTTCGAACCAGCGGTTTGTGTAGTAAAGCCCGGAGACCGGGTCAAAGAAGGCATGATCCTGGGAACCGCCTCCGACCGGAGTTTGGCGGTTCACGCTCCTATTCCTGGCATCGTCCGAGAAATCCGTCGCTTCGATCTTCCTGGGGTAGGGGAGACAGAGGGGGTAATAATCGACTTCCAAGGTGAGTTCGATAGGCTTGGAAGACCCCAAAATCTTCTCGATTGGAAAACTTTAAGTCCTGGACAGATTCTCTCAAAACTGCAATCGACGGGAGTAATCGAAATGTCCCGCCGTCGGCTCGGGTTTGTCGATTCCCTTCGGTCCCTGGTTTCCAGTTCTGCTACCCGTATTCATATTATTATTGGAGCTTTTGATTCGGATCCTCTACTGAGAACCGAAGAAACGATAGTGCGAGATTTTCTCGAACCTATGGTCGGTGGACTTCAGATTCTAGGCTATCTTTTTCCTGGAGCTGAGTTCCATTTGGCTTACAATTGGCGAAGTCGGGCGGGAGCCCACACTCTCTTTAGTAGGGTTAAAAAGAGCGTAAAAATTTCTCGAATTTCGGTATCAGACTATTATCCCCAGGCCGATGATCTTATGCTCCTGTCTGCAGTTACGGGAAAAGAGCTCCCCGAGGGGACGAGTCTGGCCCAGAAGGGGTATTGTATAACCTCACCGTCTACCCTCCTTGCGGTCTATCAAGCTATCGCACTTAACCAGCCGGTAATTGAACGCATACTCACAGTTACCGGAGGAGCTCTCGGCCAGCCTCGAATAATTAAAGCTCGCCTCGGGACAAATATAGCCGAACTTCTACGAGAGTGTGGACGACTAACAAAGGAGCCAGCGAAAGTTGTTCTTGGCGATAGTTTTCAAGGAATCCCGGTCACCCAGTTGGACACCCCACTCACTAAGGACACCTCGGGCATACTCGTCCTCGAAGAGTCCGAAATCCATGAAGAACCTACAAAAGAATGTATACAGTGTGGTTTGTGCGCCTCGTCCTGTCCCGCTGGGTTAGATCCTATGCGACTATACAAAATGCTAGACCTTGGCCATAGTAGCCACGCCTTTCGTGAAGGGCTGGACCTTTGTACTACCTGTGGAATTTGCTCCTCAATTTGCCCCTCACGAATACCCTTAACCTCCTCGTTTGCCCGGGAAAAGGAGAACATTCGTGGTTAAATTAGCGCTCCAGGCTCATCCTTCTCCCCAGGTATTCCAGCCCCGAAATACTCGTACGATCTACGGAACGTTGGTTCTGGGTCTGGTACTTTTGAACGGATGGGGTGTTGTCCTCTACGGCCTACCCGGACTCCTCACACTCGCAGGAGGTGTACTGGGGTTTCTTCTGGCTGATGCTTTTGTGGCGCGAATTGTTACAAAAAAGGGATACGACGTTCTTCAAAGTCTCGCCCTGGGCCTCATTTTCGTTTCGCTCCTACCTCCTAACACAGGGTTGTTTCTCGCATTTTTTGCAGGGGCGGGAGGTACAATTTTGGGGCGATGGACCTTCGGAGGAATGGGAGGAATGTGGATTCACCCGGCTTTGGTCGGGCTCCTTTTGTTGAGTTTTTTTACCTCCGGGGCCCTGGATCGCTTTCTTTCACCGGTGATTCTTGAGGGGACGTGGGTTTCTCCAGAGATCCTCGATTCTCCTCCTCTTGCAAATCAGCTCACCCGCTATTTTGTCCAAGGCCCCGTTCTAAGCAGACCGGCGGAAATCATTGGCCAGAGCCCTGGAGCTCAGTTTTCTGTCGATCAGGGATTGCGTTCCTGGTTAAATACTCAAATTTTTCACCCTTTTGGCGTAAATCTGCCCGGAGGATACATTGCCTCATTTTTGGGTGTTGGTGGTACTCCCCTGGGTGCTGGTTCGATGGCTTTGGTGCTTTTGGTTTCAATCTTCCTCGTCGGTCGCCAAGTCATTCATTCCCGAGTAAGCTTCTGGTATCTGTTTGTTGTCATTGTAGGGATTTACGTCTATGGAGACGTCCCAGTTAACGGTCAATGGTTTCGGGGAGATATGCTTTTCTTCTTATCCTCGGGAACAATGCTCTTTAGTGGATTTTTTTTGTATGCGGATTTTTCTCTCGCTCCAGCTTTTAAAAAAGGACAGATTTTTTACGGTATCTTTGGTGGATTGTTTACGCTCATCTTCGTTTTCGGTGGAATCGGGATTTACTCTGGACCCTTTGGGGCTGTTACTATCTCTTTGATTGGAGTCATTACGAATCGTTATCTACGCCCGAAACTCTATGGAAAATCCCGGAGGTTAGCCCTATGAGTAACGAAAGGGAAAATGAATCGAAATCTCTCGATCCTCGAATTATTCTCAGCATTAAGTACACCAGTTTTTTTCTGGGTATTTTTTTGGTTCTGCTCTTTGTTGGACTTGTGCTGGTGCCCCGAGAAACAGTTCAAAGAGAGGTTTATCAAACACGGAAACTCGAGAATTTGGCCCAAGGACAGAGGGTAGGAGACTTTCAAGCCCTCGAAAATGCACAATTCTTGGGATTCTACCCCCTCGACGATGGTAGTCGTCTTGTCGTGGTCAAGAGCGTAGTTCACCAGAGTAGTGAGCTTTTGGCCATTCGTTTTGATAAAGACCAAGTTCCTCTTTCATTAGTTCCCCTTTCTGTACCTTGGTTTGGTCGGTTGACGAAGGCTTTCCCCGATGGTCTTATTGCTTCCGAGTATCGACCCGAGATGGGTGTGCGTGCTCTATTGGTATACGCGATCTTGGCGCAGGGAGGTAACGATTGGTGATTGCCCGCGAATTGAGCTTGCTCATTTTTATGATTCTCCCTTCTCTTACCGGAACTGGTCACCTCGGTCTTTCTTTACTTGGGGGTGCGGTTTTTTTCGTCTTACTCCTTCTTTCCCAAGGAGTTACTCTGGGCTTAGCTCCCTTTTTCCCTCAGAGTTTTCATCGATTTCTACTTGTTTTTGTTGTTGGACTTGGTTACACCTTGTTTTCTGGGCTCCTCGGGGTAGTGAACCCCCAAGCAAAAGACCTCCTGGCGTTCTCGCTCCCCATGGCGGCCTTTGGGGTCTTAGGAATCTTATCGCACCAACCATCCTCGGAAGATACTCTGTTTTCCTTCCGGTGGGCATTTATTCAAGGGGCCATTGGATTCGCCCTTTTTCTACTGTTGGGAATTGTAAGGGAGCTTCTGAGTTTTGGAACTCTTAGCCTATCCCTCGACCGGCCGGTGCCCATTTTTGCCGAAGGTGTTCGGCCCCATGTGTTGCTTATGAGTGCGCCCGCTGGACTGTTTTTTCTTCTTGGCTTTGTTTTTGTTGGGCGAAATTACCTAAAAATCCGTAGGGAATCCAAAGAAAGGGATGAAGAATGAGCGGCGTGGGTTTTTTTTTCTACATGTTATTGGTCGATAACCTGGTGTTTTCTTATGGCCTTGGAGTCGATTTTGTTCTGTATCGGGAGAATCGCGGATTTTCTTCTCTTCGTTTTGCCTGGCAGGGAACCCTCTATCTTCTTTTGGGTGGTATCCTATTTTGGACCGGTTGTACATGGATTCTTCAGCCCCTCGGACTCGGTTTTTTACGAGAGTTTTATGGTCTTGTGTTGACTATGACTCTTTTTGTTTTCCAAGGATGGGTCGACAAACAACCTTTGGAGAAATATCTTGGATGCCGGACTCAGTATGGCAATCTTTTTGGTAGCCCCACGGCCTTTGGGTTTTTTATGCTCATCGCCGTGCAGGCCTGGAGTTTACTCCAAGTTCTCGTAGGTGCCCTAGCTGCGGGCCTTGGAATAGCCTTGGTCAGTGGTTTGATGTATCACCTCCGACTCCGTATGAAATTGGAGAAGATTCCGGAAATGCTTCAAGGGGAGGCACTGGTCTTCTTTGCCCTAGGTCTTATTTCCTTAACTTTCTCTTTTTTTGAACGTCTAAGTTTTTTCTTTTTAATTTCATGAAAATCCATGGTGAATTGACGTAAGGCAAAGTAGAATCCAAGGGTATGGTTTTTTCTATTCAACTGCTCATCGGCACCTATAATACTGTTCCAATTGGCACCTCTCAAGACGAACTAGAAGAAATCTACCAAAGTCGCCTTCGTCCATACCTCAAGGCCCTGTACCGGCATCCTCGGGTAAAATGTGTACTCTACTACTCCGGTTCTCTCTTAGGGTGGATAGAGAAGAATCATTCCGAGTTTATCGATGTCCTGCAAGAAATGGTCAAGCGACGGCAAATTGAACTCCTCGGTGGGGGCTACTACGAGCCAGCTTTTTCTATGATCTCTCGTACCGATTCGATTGGTCAAATTGAACTTCTTACAACCTATCTCCGCCGGCTCTTCGGTGGAAGGCCACGGGGCTGTTGGATTCCCGAAATGATTTGGGAGCCCTCCTATCCGTCCCTGTTTCGTGCTGCGGGACTTGAATTCACCTTCCTCGATCAAGCTCAGTTTGTTGACGCTGGTTACTTGGATACGGATCTTCTCTACCCCACCTATACCGAGGACCAAGGAAAAATTCTTACAATTTTGCCCGTCATTGATTCGCTGTGTAGACCGTCGATTTCTGGGACTCATTTTCAACAGCAGCTCTTAGAGTTGAAGTCTAAGGTTGAGCCAGAGGTCCGAGCGAAGGGAGAGCCTACGGTGAGTTGTCTGTGGGACGGTACCCTAGGGAGTGAAAGTGGACTCCCTCTAGAATTTGAAGAATGGTTAGATGGGTTTTTTGGACAAATCCGGGAGCTCCAAGAGGCAGGACACTGTATCACCAGGCTCCCTAGTAGACTACTGCGCATTCCTGGTTCTTTTAGTAAAGGTTATTTGGGAGCTACCTCTTACCACAGCCTTCTTCAACGTTTAGGGGTTAGTCCCCAAGAACTAGAAGCCTACTCAAAAAAGTACTTGCCCGGGATCGGTCGCTGGGGCTACTACTACCGGGGTACCTTTCGGCAGTCCCTCGCCCGCTACCCAGAAGCCAGCGCCCTCTACGGAAAAATGCAGTTCACCAACATTCTGGTTAATCAGATTCGCGGAGATAAATATCGTAAACAAGCGGCAAAAGAAGAGCTATGGAAAGGTCAAAGTCATAGCCCCCTTTGGTACGGACCCCGAGGTGGTATTTATCAATCGTCCCTTCGAAAGCACGCCTATTCGGCCCTCATTGCCGCCGAACTTATGACCCGCGAACAAGGTATATTTGCTCCCTCAATCGTAAAGTCAGACTTAGATCTCGATGGACTTGACGAGTACCTGTACCAGGGATCTGACTTGAACGCCTACGTCCATAGTAGGGGAGGAGTCCTCTTCGAGCTCGACTACCTTAAGCAGCCGTGGAATTACCTCGATACCTTTGGCCGTTACCCCGAGCCCCAACACCGAGAAGATACCGAAAAAAATGGCCAAGACCTTGTTCCTCGGCGGAGTTTCGTCGATCACTTCTACCATCCCAAAGCTGGTTCTACTTGTTCGACCCAAACTGACCAGGGGACCCATTGGAATAGTCCCTATCGACTCGAAGACCGAACTACCGATGTGGCAAAAATTCTCCATCTTCACCTTGTGCACGAAGGGGTCGTAACAAACCAACAGGGAATCCAGGTGGCGATCGAAATTCGCAAAAGTTACAGTTTTGAAAAGGGTAAAATTACTTTGGGTTATACCCTGACGAACAATAGTTCTGAAGAATTAGAAATCGATTTTTGCCCCGAAGTAAACCTTAGCTTCGCCAGCTTGCTTCCTTCCGATTTTCGTATGTTCTCCCTATCTACACCGGCAGTCAAAACCGAGCTGCCAACTCAGGTAGAATCGATATCCAGAGGTTTGGGGGTTCTTTTCGAGGACTATCGTAATAAGGTAGGTCTTCGGTTGGAATTTGAACGGTCGATACATTGCGAAATATGCCCGGTGTTTACCACCTATACGTGGAGGGGAACCTCGATTACCGAATACCAGTCAACAGCACTGTTTTTTCGAATTCCCCTAAAGCTCGTTCCCGGTCAGGTGTGGCAAAAAAGCCTCAGTTTACGACTCACCCGCTTGCGATAGGGTAAGGTCGAGAAAATCCTTGCAGAAATGGACTATACCAATTAAAATTGGTCTATGGACCCGGTTATCGTAATAGACCAAAAATCTGAAGTTCCAGCCTATCGGCAGCTTATTAGCGCTATTACCCGACTCATTCAAGACGGGGGATTGACTAAGGGGGAGAAATTACCCCCCGAAAGGGATCTTGCCCAAAGTACTGGATTGTCGAGGGGGACGGTAAAGAAGGCTTATGAGGAACTTGAACGTGACGGGTTCGTTTCGGTTATTCAGGGAAGCGGTACCTACGTTCGCGAAATGTTGAGCCTTGACCCCGATAGCCGTAAAGAAAAGGCAATGAAGCTCATAGATTCGTCGATTCAAGGGCTCTTGGACCTGGGCTTTAATCTCCGAGAAATCCGTACCTATGCAATGGTCAAAATCTCCGAACGAGAGAACCGTCTACGGCCCTTCAATATTGCAGGCATAGACTGCAATCCAGAAACCATGACAATTTACGAGAATCAACTGCTCTACGTTTCTCGATCGTGGATGCATAAATTTCTTCTAAGTGATCTTCGAAAGGCCGCAGACCCTCGAGCCCTCCTTCAGGGGTTCGATCTGATTCTGACAACCTCGACTCACTATCCCGAGGTCCTCGAGATCATTCCTAGTCTCAAGGAAAAACTCTTCCAAGCGGCCGTCGCTACAAGTCCCGAGACCATAGCCTCGCTAGCGACCCTTGGACGGAGTAGCAAGATTGCTCTCATGACCCACAGCCCGAGATTCCAAAAGATTATTCTTCATAAGCTCAAAGAGCTGCAACTCGAAGAAAATCTTGTGAAAACCGGTCTCTTTTCCGAAGCTCTCGACCTAGTAGAATTTCTTGAGGGAGTTGACGGGGTCATAATACCACCAGGCGCAAGTCTTGAAGGTCTGCCGAATGGCCCTGCAGTCCTCCCGCGCTTCCGGGAGCAGGGAGGGTGGGTCCTCGAATTCTCCCACCAGATTGAGCGGGGATCTCTCATGTACCTGGAAGAAAAACTTTCTGCAAAACTCAGGGAAGAAGGATAGGGTATGGAAAAGCCGACAATTATCCTCGGAGTCATAGGGAGCGATTGTCATGCGGTAGGAAACCGAATTTTGGACGCCTTTTTTTCCGCTAAGGGATTTCGAGTCGTAAATTTAGGGGTAATGGTAAGCCAAGATGAGTTTATCGACGGAGCCTTAGAAACCGGGGCCAAGGCGATACTCGTATCCTCTCTCTACGGCCAGGGAGAAATTGATTGTGCGGGGTTTCGAGAACGATGTATCGAGCGAGGGCTCTCGGATATCCTTCTGTACGTCGGTGGCAACCTGGTAATAGGAAAAAATGACCGGGTTGCAGTCGAAAAGCTCTATAAAGGATTCGGATTTGACCGCGTTTTTGGCCCCGATGGAGACCTCGAAGAGGCAGCCACGCTTCTTGGGCACGATTTACAGGTTCGAGAGGTAGTTCACTCGTGACCCGATGTGTGGTAGTCGATATTGGATCTACCTGGACGAAGGGTGGACTATTTGAGGTCGACGAAGATGCAAGTTCCGAGGGACCGGGGCTTGTGAACCTCTCCCGAGTGCCTACAACCCTCGATGATCTTGGAAGGGGATTTTTTCAATTGCTTTGGCAACTCCAAGGGGATAAGGAATTTGAGGGGCCGGTGTACGCTTCATCCTCCGCCAAGGGAGGTTTGAGGGTAACGGCCCTTGGGATAGTCCCGGACCTCACCTTAAAAATGGCCAGGCAGACTGCCCTCTCTGCCGGAGCACGCATCACGAAGGTGTACGCTTACGAACTCACCGATCGGGATCTTGAACAAATCGATCAAGACCCTCCCGACATCCTTCTTTTCGCTGGAGGAACCGATGGGGGAAATAAATCTATCCTGGAACACAACACCTTAGCAATAAAAAAATTAAAGTCCCGCCCGAACGTACTCTTTGCGGGGAACAGGGCCCTCGAGGCCTTTGTAGCCTTCCATTTAGGGCATTTTCCCCTGACCATGACCGAAAATATACTACCCGAACTCGATCGACCTAACCCTGAGCCGGCCCGGAAAGCTCTTCGAGCAATCTTTCTTGATCGACTCATTCAGGGCAAGGGTCTTGCCCCGGTCCAGGCCCGATGTAGTGGACCAATTCTTCCGACACCTATGCGGGTCTTCGACTTCCTTCGGATTTTAGAAGAACAACAACTCGATGGTTGGCAACATCTCTGTCTCGTCGACCTTGGGGGTGCAACCACGGACGTCTACTCAATGGGTGGCGAGCAGCCTTCGGAAGCGGGGGTAGTTCTATCGAAGGGTGTACCGGACGAGCACCTGTCTCGGACCGTTGAAGGGGACCTTGGGATGCGCCACAGCTCCAGGGGAGTAGTAGATTCAAGACGAAGGTGGGTGGAGGAACGCCTGAGAAAGACAGGCAACAATCAGGAATGGGCGAACTTTGAGGAGTACGTGCAGACAGTGGAAGTGGAATACTCGAGCCTTCCGAATAGTCCGGCAGAGGAAAGGTACGAGGCCCTCCTGGCTTCGGCGGCCGTTACCGGGGCTCTGGAACGCCACGCCGGCAGAGGGGATTCAATCTATACCCCCCAGGGAGCGGTCCAGATTCAGCGGGGAAAAGACCTTCGACCCCAAAGAAAACTCATCCTATCCGGGGGCTATTTTACCTCCGACCGGGGTCGTCCCCAACTAGACCTTTCAACCTCGCCCATTGACGATGAAGGCAAGTTTGTACTTCTGCCAGAAACCTGGGAAACCTACACCGATACCCGTACACTTGTTCCCCTTTTTGCGAATCTTGCAGTCTCCTTTCCCGGGCCGGCGGTCTGGGGTTTGGTAGCTTCACTTCAGAAGGAGCAACTATGAAATTCAGCGACCAAATCCTTGCCTCCAACGATTTTGACGACCTTCGTCCCACCGTTTTGGCCCAATGGCCTACGGGCAGGGGGGTAGATCGGGACGAAGGGGTTCGCTTCCATAGGACCCTCGGAGACAAGAAAAACATGGCCTTGGTTCTGGAAAGGTGCGAGAAAGAAAAACGACTGCTCATCCAGCCCCGGGCGGGGGTGGCCCTCTTGAGCGAGCACATTCGCCTCCTGAAGTACCTTGAGCCCTCGTGCGACCTTCTGCCTACTACCATCGACGCCTATACCCGGCAAAATCGCTACGATGAGGCAGCGAAGGGAATCGCAAAATCCAAAGACGCCGGCCATAGCCTACTCAATGGATTCCCCGCGGTAAACTACGGCCTTGAGGGGTGTAGGCAAATAATCCAGGAACTCTCAAAACCCGTACAAATTCGCCATGGAACCCCCGATGCCCGGCTCCTGGCCGAAATAACCCTGGCCGCAGGGTTCAGTGCCTTCGAAGGTGGAGGAATTTCCTACAACATACCCTACACAAAAAAGGTTCCCCTCGAAACTTCCGTTCGAGACTGGCAGTACGTCGATCGACTCGCCGGTTGGTACCAGGAACAAGGAATCTCTATTAACCGTGAGCCCTTTGGACCCCTGTCGGGTACCCTCATACCCCCCTTCGTCAGTCATACCATCGCTCTTTTGGAAGGTCTTTTGGCCCTCCAACAAGGGGTACGGTCCCTGACTCTCGGTTACGGACAGGCGGGAAACTACGTCCAGGATATTGCCGCTCTGCGGTCTCTTCGGGAGCTAGGCCACGAGGTCTTTACCGCCGCCGGATACCAGGACTACCACCTGACCACGGTCTTTCATCAATGGATGGGGGGATTTCCCGAAGACGAAGCCCGGGCCTTTGGGGTTATCGCCTGGGGGGCTGCCGCCGCAGCCCTAGGGGGGGCGAACAAAGTAATCGTCAAAACCCCCCACGAGGCCATGGGAATTCCCACCATGGAAGCTAACCGTCAGGGGCTCGAAACGACCCGGCAGATTGTGAACATGATCCACGACCAGCCATTCTTGGACAACCAAGAAATCCAGACCGAGACCCAACAAATCAAAAAAGAAGTACGATTTCTCCTCGAGCGAATACACCAAATTGGAGAAGGGTCGTTGGTACAGGGGGTTGTTCGAGGTTTCGAGTCGGGAATTCTCGATGTGCCCTTTGCTCCCAGTGTGTACAACCGGGGTAAACTCCTTCCAGTGCGAGATGACCGTGGAGCGGTACGAATATTCGATCCGGGGAATGTCCCCTTTCCTGGGACAATATTGGACTACCATCGAGACCTAGTAGCCCAGCGGGCCCGAACCGAAGGGCGGGCACCGTGTTTTCAAATGGTAATAGACGATATTTACGCAGTCAGTAAGAGTAACCTTATTGGGAGGCCCCGATGAACATTGTTGCGGTTCTTTTTACCCCAGGATATTCGGCATTCTTTTTTGATGACCAAGAGGCTATTAAGCGGGGGGCCGATCACGATGGGTTCTTGTACCGGGGTATGCCGGTTACACCGGGATTTACTGGTATTCGTCAGGCGGGTGAAAGTATTTCTGTCCAAATTATCCTGGAGAACGGTCAGGTGGGGGTAGGGGACTGCGCCGCTGTCCAGTACTCCGGGGCCGGGGGTCGAGATCCCCTTTTTCTTGCCCAGTCCTATATGCCATTCCTCCAAGAGTACGTGGCTCCGATTTTAATTGGTCAGTCGTTAGACCGGTTTTTACCCCTGGCCCGAAGGATCGAAGAACTCGAGTTTGAGGGAAAAAAATTGCATACCGCCCTGCGCTACGGTCTGACCCAAGCACTGCTGCACGCAAATGCCCTGGCCCAATCATTGACCATGACCGAGGTTATCTGTCAAGAATTTGGCCTTCCAGTGGTCGTAGAACCTATTCCCCTCTTTGGCCAGTCCGGCGACGACCGCTACTCCGCTGTCGACAAGATGATTCTCAAAAAGGTCGACGTACTACCCCACGGTCTTATTAACAATGTAGAGACCAAGTTGGGCTTTCGGGGCGAAAAGTTAGCTGAATATATTCGCTGGTTACGGGCGAGGATTCAAAGCCTTCGAACCGATGAATCCTACCTACCCGACCTTCATATTGACCTGTACGGCACACCTGGACTCGTATTTGCTCAGGATACCTATAAGGTTGCCGAATACTTGGCGAGTCTAGAGGCCGACGCCTTCCCCCATCGCCTCTACATCGAGGGCCCGGTCGACCTGGGGAGTAAAGAGCGACAAATCGAAGCCCTTGGTGGTTTAACTCGGACCCTTCGGTCCCTTGGGAGCCGGGTAAAAATAGTCGCTGATGAGTGGTGCAATACCCTTCAAGATGTCCAAGATTTTGTCGACGCCCAATGCTGTTCGATGGTCCAAATTAAGACCCCCGACCTGGGAAGTATTCATACGATCGTTGAAGCGGTGCTCTACGCCAAAAAGGGGGGGATAGAAGCCTACCAGGGTGGTACCTGCAACGAAACCGACGTCAGTGCCCGGGTTTCGGTCCACTTGGCTTTGGCCGCTCGTCCAGAACGAATGCTCGTAAAACCGGGTATGGGGTTCGATGAGGGGATGGCGATTGTATCGAACGAAATGAACCGAACCCTTGGTCTATTGGCGACTTCCAGGAGGATACACCTATGAAGTTCACAATCTTAAGCCCTACAGCTATTTTGGGCTACGGCTTTCCGGAAGGCTCCTTTCAGCGGGGCCTGGAATTTTGCCCGGACCTCATCGCCGTTGATGGGGGGTCCAGCGATCCGGGGCCCCACTACCTGGGTTCGGGGAAATCTTTTACCGACCGTTCAGGGGTAAAACGAGACCTACGAATTATCTTGAAAGCGGCCATTCCGCAAAGAATACCCGTAGTTATTGGAACCGCTGGAGGAAGTGGGGCCCGGCCCCATCTGGATTGGACCCGAGAAATCCTCCACGAAATTGCCAGGGAGGAAGAATTGCCTTTTACGGTCGCGGTTGTCGCGAGTGACTTCGACAAGGAGTACCTCCAAGAACGTCTGAACCAAGGAGATTTCGTGCCTCTTGAGTTTGATGGTTCTCTGAACTCTCAAACCCTCGAAGAGACACCCTGGGTTGTTGGGCAGTTAGGGGTAGAGTCTTTTTTGCCCGCCTTAGAATCGGGAGCCCAGGTGATTTTGGCCGGCCGGGCTTACGACCCTGCGGTATTTGCCTCCCTCCCCATATCCCGGGGTTTCGACAAGGCTCTCGCCCTGCACCTGGGGAAGATTTTGGAATGTGCCGCCATTGCCGCATCGCCGGGCTCGGGTTCGGACTGTGCCCTAGGAGTGCTGTACGCCGATAGCTTTGAACTCATCCCCCTCAACGATGAACGGAACTTTACGACCGAGTCGGTCGCCGCCCATTCCTTGTATGAAAAGTCCGACCCCTTTCATCTACCGGGACCCGGGGGCACCTTGGATTTAGAGAACTGCCGGTTTCGCAACCTGGGTCGGGGAAGGGTAGAGGTCCGGGGAACCCGCTACCTTCCAGCTGATTCGTACACCCTCAAACTCGAAGGTGCTCGCCGGGTGGGGTACCGGACCATTTCTATCGCGGGTATTCGCGATCCCCGCATGATTGCAGACCTAGATTCTATCCTAACAAAAGTACAAGGCCGGGCAGATATGATATTGGAAAAAGAAGGGGTGGGCGGGCAGGTGTGGTTTCATGCCTACGGTCGGGACGGGGTTATGGGAGCCCTCGAACCCCTAGCAAAAAAAACCATTCCTTACGAAGTTGGCCTGGTTATCGACGCTGTAGCACCAACCCAGGAGGAGGCTAACACCCGGTGTTCGGTTATCCGTTCCACCCTTCTCCACTACGGGTACCCAGGGCGAATATCGACCGCCGGAAACCTGGCCTTTCCTTTTTCGCCCTCGGATCTGGGAGCGGGGGAGGTCTACGAATTTTCTGTCTACCATCTACTCGAAGTTACGAAGGAAGATCTTCCTGGACTGTTTCCCTTCGTTATCGAGACCTACGGAGGAACAAAATGACCAGCACCCGAAAAAAACTCACCGAGATGGCGCGGGTAATTCGATCGAAGAATTCTGGCCCCTTTACCCTCACTCTCGATATACTCCTCCAAGAGCCCAAGGACTTTTATGCCCTTCGGGAAAAAAATGCCTTTACCCCCGAGCTCATTGGAGGACTCTACGGTATTGATCCAAAGATGGTACAGGGAATTATCTACTTCGAGCCGGCCTTTGCAGTAAAAATTGTCTTACCCCGCCCTAGACCATCGGGTTCACCGGGGGATACAGACGTCTACGGGGCCCAACAACACGCCCCACTATTGGACCTGGATTTCCAGTGGTAAACAAACCTATGGCACCACTGGAAACTACACTTTCCACGAGTTGATGCCCGTTAGTCATTGCGGTGCAATGACCGATTTACGTATGAAACACGATTCCAGAGGTGCCCCTATGCCAAATATCCTCAAAGAAACCCTTGCCTATGCAGTCTATTATGCACCCCGAGGCCGAACCCGAATGTACGCCCTCGCTCGAGATCTTTCCCAACGGCACCTCTATCCGACAGACCTGCTTATCGGAGTTATAGGGGCCGAGGGGGCCGGAAAATCTATGCTCATCCGTGGGCTCTTTCCGGGACTGGAACTGACCAACGACGATGCGGGGGTTAATACTCGAGCGACGCCTCTCTTTGATTTCGACGAGAAAGATTTTTTTTCTGCCCATACCTTCCATATCGACGTCCGGTACGAGGCTGCTTTTCGCCAAATGTACGAAATTTCCGAGGCCGTTGATCGGGCAATTCGGGCCGAAAGGCGGGTTGTTATTGAGCATTTTGATCTACTCTACCCCTACTTAAAATACAATGCAGCTATACTTTTCGGAATCGGCGAGGAGGTAGTAGTGACCCGACCAACGTTTTTCGGACCCTATCCCCTGGCTATAAAACGGATTGTTGACTCTACCCTCATTTACCGCCAAATGGCCCATTCTGCCGAGGACCTGGCAAGTTTGATTCTGGAGGATGATTTCGGTTTTGTTCGGCCGGTTCTCCATTCGGACGTCAAACACGGTTTTGTAATCACCTTCAAAGAAAAGCCCGAGTTCGACATGAGAAAGCTCACAACCCGAATAAAGGAAGAAATAGCAAAGGACTTGCCAATTCGGTGTGTGGACGAGAACCACATCCAAATTGGTACTCGGGTAATGGTTTGTACCGGTCCCCGAGTTCACGTTTCCTCGACCGGAAAAATTCAAAATCTGCGTTTGGTTCCGGAATTTAAGTTTGACCCCATTAATAAGGAGTTTATGTTTATTGGTACGGTTGGCGATAACTCTCTATCGGGCTTCGAAGAGATTCTCCAGGTACTCCCGGAGCCCGAGGCATGAGTAGAAAGGCGATTTCGGCCGCTCTTATTTATCGCCGACTCTACGATGGTGTTAGGGACATGAATGTAGTTCTGGAACCTGTGGTGGTTGCAGCTCTCGAGGCTACCCGAAACCAGGCCACCGACCCTGGACCCGGATGTTTTGTGCTCGAATCGATCTTAGAAAACGCAAAAATAGCCCGAGAAGATCGAGTTCCCCTTTGCCAGGACACGGGTTTCGTTTTGGTCTTCGTCGAACAGGGCTTTGACTGTGTATTAGAAGAACCTCTCGAACCAATCATCTCCCGGGCCATTCACGACGGGTACCGGGACGGGTTCTTTCGCCGATCGGTAGTCGCCGACCCCTTAGAAAACCGCAAGAATACCGGTACGAACCTACCCCCAGCGATTTATTACGACTTTGTTCCCGGCGATGGACTCAAAATTTCTTGTCTGTCCAAGGGATTTGGAAGCGAAAACTACTCCCAAATCTTTATGCTTCGGCCGACCCAGGGACCCGAGGATGTCGTAACTGCGGTAGTTTCGGTTATGCAGCGAGCCGGAGGGAATTGCTGTCCGCCGGTAATTTTAGGTGTCGGAATCGGCGGAACTATGGACTGGGCGGCGAAGTTGTCAAAAAAAGCTCTTCTGCGGGATCTGCATGATCATCACCCAAATCCCTATTACCGTACCCTTGAGCAGTCTATTTTGGATGCGGTAAATGCCCTCGGTATTGGGCCAGGGGGATTTGGAGGGGCTCATACCGCCCTGGGGGTTCACATTGAAACCTATCCAACCCACATGGCCGGCCTTCCCGTGGCGGTCTCGGTCAACTGTTGGGCCGAACGAAAGGTGGTTCTCCAGTGGTAACCCCTCTCTACCTCCCCCAAGACCTGAGTAAGTTCCATGAACTTCGAGCAGGCCAAGAAGTACTCCTGTCGGGCACTATCTTGACTGCCCGGGATGCAGCTCACCTTCGGCTATTTCGATCCTTGGAAGCCTCCGAGGATCTGCCCTTGGATCTCCGGGACACGGTCATCTACTACTCCGGGCCGTCACCTGCCCCACCGGGGAAGATTTTTGGTTCCTGTGGGCCTACGACCGCTAGCCGTATGGATCCCTTTACCCCCGCCCTTCTTAGACAGGGGGTGAGGGGGACTATTGGGAAGGGTCCTCGATCGGCCGACGTACTAGAGGCAATGGGGTCCCACCGGGCGGTGTATTTCTACGCTTTTGGGGGCTGTGGTGCCCTATACGCTCGAAAAGTGGTGGCCGCTTCGGTCCTTGCTTACGCCGATCTGGGGCCCGAGGCCATTTTTTCCCTCGAAATTCACGAATTCCCCTTGGTTGTTGCGGCAGATTCCCTTGGATCTAGGATTTTTTGAGACCCTCGAGATATAAGTAGGGTATGAAGTTAAAAACATTTCGTGCCCTCGGGCTTGTTCTTTTTGTATTTTCTGGTTCTTTTTTGGCCGCTCAGACATCGGCCGAGTTGGTTCTCGATCAAGCCCGATCGCTCTTGGGTACCCCTTATGTATACGCAGGTACTTCGACTGCGGGGCTCGATTGTTCGGGTTTTGTGTACCGGGTTTACACCGATTCCCTCAATTTACAGCTTCCCCGAAGCACTATTCCCCAGTCCCAGATTGGTGTAGGAGTAAGTCGGTCCGACCTTCGGGCCGGGGATCTGGTGTTTTTTAACACGGTTGGAAATCGAATTTCCCATGTCGGTATCTACGATGGCCAGGGTGGAGTTTACCACGCCGCTTCGGAGGGGCCACAGATCGGGGTGATTCGGTCTCTATTAACCGAGCGCTATTATGATAGTCGATATGTAACTGCCCGTAGAATCTTGGAGACCCCGGTGGTAGCGGTATCTCTCAGGCCCGTACATGAGCCAGAATCTGAATCTGCATTGGTAGTTCCCCCTCCGCCCATGGTTGTTCCAACCGTACAAGAGGCCGTCAATACCTGGAATCCCTTTTCGGGAACCTGGAGAGGAGACCGGGGCCTAAGGGAAGTAGTGCTGAATGCCGGCGGAACCGGGTATGTAGTAATGGCTAACGATGGGCAAACCCGAATGGCGGTCCGCCTTGAACCTGGGCAAACGCCCGAAGAAATCTGGGTAGTCCAGGATGAACCAAATCGGCCAGAGTTTTATACCAGCCTCGTTTCCGAGTCTATAGCTCGTCAATTGGCTGAAGTTGCTCGACCTATGGCGTGGTTTTTGACTCTGGAAAGCCGAGGAAGGGAACTAAGGGGAGTAAAAGAGACTACTTCCTACCGAATGTTCGCTAACAGCATTACCTCGGTTGACAATACCTACACCCGCAACGCGGTTTGGCGTCGGCGATAGGATTGGGTCTTAGAAGTAACTATCAGAGGCACCCAAAATTAACGTGTTGCCATATCTGCAATTCTTCCCTACTATAGAATAATGACCGATTTTTCGGGAGCCCGATTGCTTGTGGTCGAAGACCAAGCGATTCTGGCACTGGCCCACAAGGCCTTATTAGAAAAAGTTGCTTATACAGTTGAAGTTGTACTCACCGGCGAGGCGGCCATTGAAAAGGTTCGTGAGGGAGTGAATTTTGACCTTATTCTCATGGATATCAATTTGGGTTCTGGGATAGACGGTACCCAGGCAGCACGACACATTATCGGAGAACAGGATATTCCTATCCTCTTTTTGTCGAGCCATACGGAACCTGAGTATGTGGCCAAAACCGAAGCCATCACCAATTACGGCTACGTGGTCAAAAGCTCGTCACCCACAGTTTTGTATGCCTCCATAAAAATGGCCCTTCGTCTCCATCGGGCAAAAATTCAGCTTCGAGAACGAAACCATTTGCTTCAAAACCTTTTTAACCAATCTCCCATTGGGATAATGGCTATCGACGAAAAGCTCTACATTGTTCAAGCCAATAAGGTCGCCGAAGAGTTTGCCCAAAGGACCCTCGCCGAGGTGACACCTGCTCGATGCGGTGACTTCTTAGGGTGTCTAAATGCCAGTCAGAATCCCGGACTCTGTGGCGAGACCCCCCAGTGCGCTACCTGCGGACTCAACCTGCAAATTCGAGGTGTCCTGGCAGGGAAAGGGCCCCAAGATCTTGAATTAGGGGTACTTGAACAACTTACCGGTGTCGAAGTTAGGCACCGAACTATTCGGTACAAGGCTACGCCCTTACCTATCGAGGGTCGACCGGGTGTTCTTTTGACCTTTTACGACCTAGAAACTTAGTAACAATGAACCGAATAGGATGAGAAAACCACCAACCAAGACCTTCCAAGTAACTTCTTTTCGGGAAAGGACTAAAATAACCAGCAAATTTATTCGACCCAGGGCACTAACGACTGCCAGAGACTCTACGGCCATAGCCTCGTAGCGAAACCAGGTGCCTAAAACGATGGTTATTCCAGCGATAAGCTTCCATCGAAGGGCTCGCTTTTCCTCGGGGGTGGTGAACGGTACTCGAAATGCCTGGCGATTAAAAACAGCCAGATATGTTCAATGCCCGGCTTAAGAAATTTGTTGTCCTCGGCCATACCGTAGCGCACAAAGACTGGGCTAATAGAGTAGCTAAAAGCGGTCATGAGTCCAAAAAAAATTCCCTGAAGGAGGGTACGGGTTTTTACCTCCACGCTGCAATTCACACACCAACAACTAGGAGACTAATCCCGAGGATCTCTTGGGGAGTAATAACTTCTTATATTCCAAACCATACGAGGGTCGCAGTAAAAGCCGGGGTTGCCCCAAGGAGAAGACCGGTAATGCCAACCCCTACCGTCCGGTGACTAAGGCTCATGAAGAGCCATCTCCCGGAAAAGTGAATAGCACCGGCCAGGGCAAACCAATCGGCGGTCGACCAGGTAAGGGAAAGAATGTCGTCGAATCCGCCAGTAAGAAAGGTGAGGCTAATAACTGAGAGGGCCGAAATACCCAAAAGGAATATAGTGCCCGTTCCCAGAGAAATGGCCGAGGCCTTTCCGTGAAGCACCCGGAAAGGCCAAGTCAGACCACCGCTACCAGGGAAAGGCAGATTCCTATCATTGTCCTACCTTAGGTTGCCGCTTGCGTCGCCGTCAAGCTTGGTCAATACTGGTACCTATGGCAGGACCTACGGTAAAAGACATTGCACAAAAGCTCGGTATATCGCCAAGTACAGTAAGCCGGGTTCTCAGTGGCTCCCTCCTCGTACGAGATGAGACCCGGGTCCTTATTGAGAAGGTTGCCGAAGAAATGGGTTACACCAAAAAACAGTCCAAACGCCATGGCTCCCGGGCTATCTTGACCGTTGGTCTTTTTTTACCTCGGTCGCCGGACGTGTATCATCGACTGTTCTACGATACCGCTGAACTCTTGGCTGGGCTCACCGAAGGTTTTGGGGAGGTTCGTACCCAAATTATGGTGAACGTAAACCATCCGGACCCGGAAATCTTTCGAGCGAAAAAGTCTGGAAACCTTGATGCCTTGGTATTTGGTTTTACGATACCCAGCGAGGGGGTCGTGCAAACTTTGCAAGAACGGGGTATACCCTGGATTCTTCTAAATCGGGAGGTCCCGGATCAGAGCTTTATTTCTACCGATCACCTCCCGGGAATGCGGAGCCTTTTTGACCGGGTCCTTTCCTGGAGGGGCAAAGACCAACTTCGTCCGGCGTACCTCAGTTTTGCTCCGGCCTACCAAATCGCTTCTTCCCGGGAAAAAGCTTTCTTAGATTCGTGCAAGGAACACCAGGTTCCTGGTGGGCCCAAGGATATTTTCACCCTTAGGTCCGTAGAAGATGTAAGTCCAGATTTTCTAAGAAATTTGGCGAAGGAATACAATACCGTTATTTGTTTTAACGATTTTGTTGCGGTCTATACCTACCAAAGTGCCCTTCTGGCAGGGCTTAAGGTACCCCATGACCTGAGTATTGCGGGGTACGACAATTCGCCAATTCGCTGCCTTACCCCCCAAAAAATTGATACCGTACGGCTTTCGGCCTTTCGTCTAGGAGCCGAAGCGGGAAATTGGCTCGGAAGGGCGGTCATAAATCGAAGTAACGAAATCCACCGACTCTATATCGCCGGAGAACTTGTCCCTGGAGAGACCTTGGTTGATAGAGATTGGCTTTCACAACACGGGCACCTTCCACCCCAGGGTTGTCCCACCGGGAATCTCGGGGACCTGTAAAATCTATCTCTCTGGCCAAGTGGATCATTGCACCGCAATGATGTAAGAATGCGGAATAGACCGGACATATTTTTGATTTATTCTTGACATATAAAAAAAAATGCCCCAAACTGCCATTAGTTTGCATGCAAATTATGTGGACCAAAATCAGGCGGGCAACCATGAAGAAAATCGTCGAACTTGTAGTGTTAAAGTCTCTCACTTTCCTCCTTGGCCCCGTACTACTGAACGTTTTCACAAAAATAAGAGGAGTCAGGCATGACCATGGATAATTCTCCCGCCGTTTTAGTAACCGGGGCGGGTAGGGGATTAGGTCGAGGTGCTGCTCTTGAGTTAGCCAGAGCAGGTTTCAGCCTAGCAATCAATTACCAAGGAAACAGGGAAGCGGCCCAAAAGACCGCCGAGGACTGTCGGGTGGCAGCTAAGGATGGGGGATATGCGGGGTCGAGATTCGAAATCTTTCAGGCGGACATATCTTCGTCGGCTGACCGAACTCGGTTAGTTTCCGAAGTAATTGGGACTTTTGGGGGGATTCATAGTTTAGTCAACAACGCAGGCATAGCCCCCTCGGTTCGCGCCGATCTTCTTGAGGCTACAGAAGAGCAATTTTTGCAGCTGATTCAGACTAATCTTATGGGTCCATATTTCTTGACCCAGTTAGTCGCTCGTCATTGGTTGACCACCGAGCCTGCCGAAACAGACCAGACCCACCACCATGTGGTATTCGTTACCAGTATTAGTGCCGAGACGGTAAGTACGAATCGGGGAGACTACTGTGTTTCGAAGGCAGGCCTGGCAATGACGGTGCAATTATGGGCGGCTCGCCTTGCTCCCCACGGTATTGGGGTATACGAGGTGAGGCCAGGAATTATGGCAACCGACATGACCTCAGGGGTCAAAGATAAATACGACGCTCTTTTGGCCACCGGGTTAGTTCCCCAAAAACGATGGGGAAAACCCGAGGACCTTGGACGAGCCGTCCGAGCCCTGGTTCAGGGGGATTTTGCATTTTCCACCGGATCGGTAATTCACACCGACGGAGGATTTCATATAAGTAGGCTGTAGAATGATTACTCTAAAATCTGCCCCCCCCATGGAAGAAGTCGTAAAAAAACTTACCCAAGTTTGGGAGGTTGGGGTAAAATCTACCCACCTTATAAATGAAAGCTGGAACCCATCTGCAGGAACTCCGGTCTTTACGGCCGATGGAAAATACACCAGCCGAGGTTGGACCGAGTGGACCCAGGGGTTTCAGTTCGGGAACTCGATTTTGTTGTCCGAGGCTACCGACGATAAGGCCTTATTGGCCTACGGTCGAGAAAGTACGGTTAAGTACATGGCCCCCCATGTATCTCACATTGGGGTCCACGACCATGGCTTCAATAATGTAAGCACCTATGGGAACCTTCTACGACTCATGGCCCAGGGCACTACCGAGTACAATCCTTGGGAAGCAGAATTCTATACCCTGGCCCTCAAGGTCAGCGGAGCAGTCCAGGCCTCCCGCTGGACAGAACTGGGTGGAGGAAAAGGATACATCCATTCCTTCAATGGTCCACACTCGCTCTTTGCAGATACAATTCGATCTCTACGATCCTTGGCTTTAGGACACGAGCTTGGCCACGTTCTTATGGGAGAGCAGGACTCTAAAAACTCGCTGTTAGATCGCCTCGTAGCCCATGCCGATACAACGGCCAAGTACATCGTGTATTATGGGGAAGCCCGTGATACCTGGGATCTTCGGGGTCGTACCGTCCATGAGGCAATCTTTAATACCGTCAGTCGGGTATTTCGAAATCCCTCTACCCAGCAGGGTTACGCCCCCTTTGCCACCTGGACCCGGGGCCTGGCATGGATTATTGCCGGCTACCCAGAGGAACTCCAATGGCTGGACCGACCGGGGGCAGACTCAGCCGCGACCAACCCTGCCCCGTCCCCGGAAGTGCGAGACCAGATCCGCGCATCCTGGCTCCGAGTTGCCTGCGCTACCGCCGATTTTTGGCTAGAACAGAATCCCACCGACGGAATTCCTTATTGGGACACCGGCGCCCCAGGGCTGGTTCATCTGGGAGATTATACGAACAGACCCGCAGACCCCTACAACGATCATGAGCCGGTCGATAGCTCGGCGGCGGCCATATCTGCCCAAGGCCTGTGGCGATTGGCCGACTATTTAACCGAAAACGCGGCGCTCCTGTCGACCAAGTCCCTGGACCTGGACGGAAAGGGTTCTCGAGTGCACGGTACTCAAGAAATCACCCAGAAGGCCGAACGATACCGCCAAGCTACCCTGGTTATGGCCAATACCCTCTTCGACGAGCCCTACCTGTCAACGGGGAAAAATCACCAAGGAATCCTCTTGCATAGCATTTACCACCGGCCAAATAACTGGGACTTCATACCCCCAGGTTCAAAAATTCCCCGGGGCGAAAGCAGCATGTGGGGAGACTACCATCTGTTGGAATTTGCCCTCATGCTCGATCGAGTCGCTAAGGGCAAGAAGCCCCAAAACTTCTTCGACATCGACCTGGGGGACAAAAAATGAAATCGCCCCAACGAAACTCTCTTCCCTTGAGCAAATTTGCGATGCACACCATTACGACCAAACCCTGGCCCCTGGAAAGGGCGATCGACGAGTTCGCCCGGGTGGGGTTTGGAGGAATTTCGATCTGGCGGGACACCTTCGAGGGCAGAGATCTAACGAAGGTACGAACCCAGGTTCGTCAGGCGGGATTGAAGGGGGTAAGTCTGGTTCGGGGGGGATTTTTTGCCCACGCCGATAAGGCAAAACGTCGGGAAGCTCTCGACGAGAATCGCCGTTGTATTGATGAAGCCCAGTCCCTCGACCTGCCTGCGGTAGTCCTGGTCTGTGGGGCCGACCCAGAAATTTCCCTCGCCGAGAGCCGAGAAATCATCCAGGAATCCCTCGAGAGCCTGGTTCCCGATGCCCAGGCAGCCGGGGTGCGACTCGGTATAGAACCCCTGCACCCGATGTACGCCGATACCCGAAGTGCGGTCAACACCCTTGGACAATCCAACGATATTGCAATGGCGGTGAACAAGGCCAGTGGCATAATGTCGATTGGCTCGGTGGTGGACGTCTACCACCTGTGGTGGGACGATGCCCTTCCGGCAGAAATCGATAGGGCGGGGGAGGAGGGGATTCTTCAGGCCTTTCACGTCTGTGACTGGCGGGTGCCAACCCGCGACTTCTTGTGGGATCGCGGACTCATGGGCGAAGGCTGTATCGACATTCCGGGAATTCGGGCCCAGGTAGAGGATGCGGGGTTCGACGGTCTCATTGAAGTAGAAATCTTTTCCCACGAATATTGGAAATTAGACCAGAATCTTTGGTTAGAAAAAATAGCCCGGGCCTGCCGGGAGAATGTCTAAGATAGGAGAAAAACATGCGAGAAGTACACATTCTTATGAATGGGGTTACCGGCCGAATGGGGAAAAACCAACACCTTATTCGCAGTATCCTGGCTATTCGTGCCCAGGGTGGTGTCGCCGGCAAAAACGGCGAAACAATTATGCCCGTTCCCATTCTTGTAGGTCGAAGTGCTGCTAAGTTGCAACAACTGGTCGATTCTCTTAAGGCCGAGCACGGCGAAATTGCCTTTACCACCGATCTGACCAAGGCCCTGAAGGACCCAAAAAACGAAATCTATTTTGATGCAACCCTTACCCAAAGCCGGACCGATGGGGTTACCGAGGCCATTGGTGCGGGCAAGGCCGTGTATTGCGAAAAACCAACCGCTACCAATACTGCGGTTGCCCTGGAACTGGCAAAAAAAGCTAAGGCCGCAGGGGTTAAGAACGGAGTAGTGCAAGATAAGTTGTGGCTTCCGGGCCTCAAGAAACTCAAGTACCTCATCGACACGGGTTTCTTTGGCCAGATTCTTTCGGTTCGGGGGGAGTTTGGCTACTGGGTTTTTGACGGAAAATACCAACCAACCCAACGACCGAGCTGGAACTACCGCAAAGAAGACGGCGGCGGCGTGATGATCGATATGTTCTGCCACTGGCGCTATGTAATAGATAATCTTTTCGGCGACATCAAATCCCTAAGCGCCCTCGGAGCCATTCATGTCCCCGAACGTATTGGGGAAGATGGCAAACCCTACGCCTGTACCGCCGACGACGCGGCCTACGGCACCTTTGAACTGGAAAATGGGGTTATTTGTCAGTTCAATTCAAGCTGGGCGGTTCGGGTTCGACGGGACGATTTGTTGACCCTCCAGGTTGATGGAACGTTAGGAAGTGCGGTTGCGGGCCTGCGAGACTGTGTGGTGCAACACGACTCCCAAACTCCCAAACCAATCTGGAACCCCGACATCGACAGTCCCATCGACTTCTTCGACGGTTGGACAAAAATGCCAACTCGCGATGCTATGGATAACGCCTTCAAGGTGCAGTGGGAGCTCTTCTTGCGCCACGTGGTGGACAACGAGCCCTTCCCCTGGGATTTGTTTGAGGGAGCAAAGGGTGTGCAATTGGCCGAACTCGGGCTAGAAAGCTGGAAGCAGCGGCGCTGGCTAGAGGTTCCGAAGCTGAAGTAAGAGGTCTGAGGGCTGTTGGTAGCCGGGTTGCCCGGCGCCTAAGTCCCGCTGCCGACTACCCTAAATCCAACAGCCCTTAACCCCTATCGCGGCCAGGTGTTGCTGATGGACTGCGAGCCTCCTACGAAAGTCCTCAAGGTCTCGCTGTTCTTTTGTCGTCCAGGCTACTTCGGCCAGGGCAAGGGCCCGGGGATAGACCATATAGTCCAGGTGATCTTGGGTGGTTATGTATTCGGTCCAAGTCTGGCCCTGGGTGCCCAAGACCTTGTCTGTTAAGTCTTTGATGGCCTCGGGGATTGGTTCGTATCCATAGACCTTTTCTACCGAGGTAAAGTTTCCAATTGCCAGGGGTTCTTGTTCCACCGGTTGCCGCTGGTAGTGGTCAAAGTAGGTGAATTGTTCGGGGGCCATGACGACATCTCTGCCCAAGCGGGCTGCTTCGATGCCCCCTTCTTCCCCTCGCCAGCTCATAACTGCGGCCCCGGGGGCTAATCCCCCTTCCAAAATTTCGTCCCACCCCAGAAGTCTACGACCCTTGGACTGGAGGAAGGAGTCCATACGCCCAATAAACCAGCTTTGTAATTCTTCTTCGGTTTTGACCCCAATTTCCGCCATCCGTTCCTGAACCCTCTTTGTTGTGTCCCAGCGATACTTGGGAACCTCGTCTCCACCCACATGAATGAATAGACTGGGAAACACGTCCATAACCTCGGCAAAAATTGTCTGCATCGCTTGAATAGTCGATTCTTCTACGTTGAGAATTTCCTCGCTAATGCCCCAGGTTTCCCTCACCCCTACACGGCCCGGGGTACAGCCCCATTCGGGGTAGGCGGAGATTGCCGCTTGCATGTGGCCGGGGATATCGATTTCCGGTACCAGCACCACTTCCCTAAGGTCAGCGTAGGCAACCAGCTCTTTTAGTTCTTGCTGGGTGTAGTAGCCGCCGTAGGGGATACCGTCGAACTTGTGAGGCTTATGAAAATAGTGACCAATAAGAGTTTCGTTGCGTTTCGAACCAATTTCATGGAGTCTCGGAAAGGCCTTGCTTTCAAACCGCCACCCTTGGTCATCGGTAAGGTGGAGGTGAACTCGGTTATATTTATAATAGGCTGCGAGGTCGATGAATCGTTGTACCTGTGCAAGGTCGAAGAAGTGTCGAGACACATCCAAATGGAGTCCTCTCCACCGAAAGCGCGGGCTGTCCTCTATCCGACAACCGGCGAGGGTAGAGGTATTCGACGCCAAGAGTTGCCGAAGGGTTTGCACCCCCCGGGTTGCTCCTTCGGAATTTCTGGCCCCAATTCGGCAGGTTCCATCAGTCACCTCTATTCTGTAGCTTTCGTCGGCAAATCCCGCAGAGTCGTAGACCGACGATCCCTTTACATCAACGATGATAGTTCCCGAGGGAGTAGGTAGATGAGGGGATAGAACTATCGGCTCGAGAACATTAAATCCCCCAACATTCAGATATTCCTTCAAGAGCCCTGCGGATTTACGCCCAAAGTCGTTGGTAAAAAGGATTTTGGTGTTGGTACTTACATCGAAAGTGCCTGGTAAGGCTTCATATTTTTTTGGTAGCGGGATGAGGGAGGGGTTCAAGGGATTCTCCTTTCCTGGTGTAACCGGATGAGAGAATTATAGCAGATTTAGGTAGGTTAGTTAAGTGGGTGGACTAACTTTCCCAATTGAGCTGAACAAAAGTAGAAGATGATTAAGGAGGTGTTACGTTGGATTTCGCTAGGGCCACAAGCTTCTCGCGGTCGAGGATAGTAATCTTTCGTCCCCTTACTCGAATGAGTCCCTGGGTTTCTAGATCCGAACATATACGGCTGACCGAGGGGCGGGCCACTCCAAAAATGTCGGCCATTTCTTGTCGCGAAGCCGGAATTTCCAAAGGAGTATTTTCTCCGGCAATATTTTCGAGTAAATACACCGCTACCTTCTGGGAAAGACTATTCATCGACGACATGCGGAGTCGTTTTGCCAAGAACTGAACCCGGGACCCGGTATCGGCCAAAAATCCTTCGAGACACCGGGGAAATTCTCGAAAAATCGATTTTAATTGGCTCCGGGTAATTCTCACCAGGCGTGCTGCAGTGTGGGCTACAAGATCAACCGGGAGCCGCTTATCGTCGGCAAAAAAGATTGCGCTTGCGATAGTTTGGGGTGCCGATAGTTGTTCGACGATCATTGTTTTATTGTTCAAATCGGTTACTTCGGCTCGAAGAGTTCCTTCAATGATAATTTCCAACTCCTCGTACTTTTCGCCTCGTACCGATATTATGCGCCCCTTGGGATAGCTGGAAACAGGAAAAAAGTAGCGACTAAAAATATGCTCCAGTTCTTTTATTTCCAGTCGAGAAAAAAGTGGGTTCTGGGATAATATCTGGCCTATTTCTTGGGGTCCCATAATTTTCTGGTTGGTTACCTCATTTCTTATCGAAATTGTAACATTTGTTACGCCATACGGAAACCGCCCCTGGTAGACTTGACAAGTACCCCATACCAGGAGGAAGAAGTGATTACTACAAAGGTTACTGGAACACCCCAGACCGGTCTTACAGGAGCAACCCTAGGGTTTTTTGTTGGGTTTGCCGGAGTTAGTCTCTTTGGCCCCACAGTTGTGTATTTAAAACAAGTGGTTGGACTTAGTGCAGCTTTGGCCGGCCTCCTCATAAGTATTCCTAATTTATCTGGCAGTCTACTGCGGGTACCCTTTGCCGCAATGGTCGACAAGGACGGGGGGCGAATTCCGTTTCTCATTCTTTTGGTCACATCTCTACTGGGTGTTTTAGGAATTTGGTTTGTCATGAGTCAACCTGTCGAAGAAATTCGAGAACTTTTCCCCCTTTTGTTGCTCTTTGGAGTATTAGGTGGAACAGGAATTGCGACCTTCTCGGTTGGAATAGGGCAGACCAGCTACTGGTTTCCCCAGAAAAAGCAGGGTACCGCCCTTGGGGTTTACGCGGGGGTAGGGAATATGGCCCCTGGACTGTTTGCCCTTCTTTTAACCTCGGTAACGATACCACTCTTTGGTTTACCCACAAGCTATCTTCTTTGGGCGGGATTTCTCGTGGTTGGCATTATCCTCTATTGGTTCCTCGGTCGGAACGCCTGGTACTTTCAGTTTAGAAAAGAAGGTTTGGCAGACGAACAAGCGCGGTCCGAGGCGAAGGCCCAGGGACAGGAGTTGTTTCCTCGGGGCAATACCCTGGAGAGTCTAAGGGTCTCGGCCAAGTTAAAAGAAACCTGGCTCCTAGTACTGGTGTACTTTGCAACCTTTGGTGGATTTCTTGCTTTGACTGCATGGATGCCAGCCTTGGCCACTGGCTACCTGGGATATCCTTTGTGGGCAGGAGGAGTGCTGACCGCGGCCTATAGTATGGGAGCTTCAGTCTTTCGGATAGCCGGAGGAGCCCTGTCGGATAGGTTGGGAGGTATGAAGACCGTCGTCCTTTCACTAATCACTGCTCTGGTTGGCTCTCTCCTAATAGCCCTTTCGCTCGGTGGAGTGTTCACCCTGGTAGGTATATCTCTCCTGGCCCTGGGTATGGGTATCGCAAATGCGGGGGTATTTAAGCTGGTACCCCAATTTATTTCTCAGGCAGTCGGTGGGGCAGCAGGATGGATAGGTGGCCTTGGTGCAGTAGGAGGATTCCTTATTCCCTTGGGGCTGGCTGGAATTCTTGGGGCTCGAGGTCAACAAGGGTACGCCGAAGGGTTTTGGATTTTTGTAGCTCTTTTTGCGATTTCCTTAGGTATCATGGCAATGCTCGCGCGACAACTTCATGGAGGAAAAAAATGAGTGATCAAGTAATTCGAACAACCTGTAGCTACTGCTCGGTTGGGTGCAACCTGGACATAACGATTAAGGCCGATGGAACTAGGTCATTAAAGCCGACCAAAGAATACCCGGTAAACGAGGGGTTCTGCTGTCCTAAAGGATTTCACCTCTTGACGCCTTTTCTTTCGGAAGATCGAGGGGTTACTCCCCTACTGAAGAATGAACAAGGGGTCCAAGAAGCGGTATCTTGGGACAAAGCGAACGAAGAATTTGTTCTCCGATTTAAAAAAATAATTGCCGACCATGGCCCCGAATCGGTTGCCTTTCTTTCGACCGGACAAATACCCTTCGAAGAAATGGCCTTGCTGGGAAGTGTAACAAAGTTTGGAATGGGTTGGGTTCATGGCGATGGTAATACCCGACAGTGTATGGCTACCGCTGCGGTAGCATACAAGCAAGCCTTTGGATTTGATGCACCTCCCTTTACGTATCAAGACTTTGAAGAAAGCGACCTGATGGTTTTCGTGGGCAGTAATCCGGTCATTAACCACCCAATCATGTGGAACAGGGTCAAAAAGAATTCCCGTAATCCACTTATTGTAGTCGTTGATCCCCGATCGACCGAAACGGCCAAACAGGCAGGGGCCCATTTCGGAATTGAGCCTAAGACCGATATTCCGTTTTTCTATGCTTTGGCACGCATTCTCATTGAAAATGATTGGATTGATCACCAGTTCATTGCCGACCATACCGATGGTTTTGAAGGGTTCGTCGATAAGGTAGGCCAACGATCAATCGCCGACGCCGCTGCCCTGTGTGGAATTGAGGAAGATCGAATCTACGAACTGGCAAGACAAATACATGAACAGCGGGGTCGGGTAAGTTTCTGGTGGACCATGGGGGTAAACCAGAGTCACCAAGCAACTCGAACAGCCCAAGCCCTCATCAACTTAGCCCTTATCACGGGAAATATTGGGAAACCAGGTACCGGAGCTAACTCGATAACTGGCCAGGCCAACGCCATGGGGAGCAGACTTTTTAGTAACACCACCAACCTGCTTGGGGGGCACGATTTCCTCAATGCAGACCATCGAAAGCGCGTAGCCGATAGGCTTGGAATACCGGTAGAAGTAATTCCTACCAAAAATAGTATGCCTTATAACCAAATTCTCGAGGCCGCCCGGGACGGTCGAATTAAAGGGCTTTGGTTTATCGCAACAAATCCTGGTCATAGTTGGATAAACAAGACTGAGTTTTTTGATGCCCTGAAGGCATTAGATTTTCTTGTAGTCCAAGACCTGTATCCTACTACCGAAACCGCAGTTCATGCGGATCTTTTCTTGCCTGCCGCGGGGAGTGGAGAAAAGAGTGGCACATTCATAAATTCCGAACGTCGGTTAGGAGTTGTCCAAAAGGTTATGGATCCGCCGGGACTCGCAAAAAGTGACTACGATATTTTCCTTGGTCTTGCTAATGCCTGGGGTTGTGGTGATCTCTTTGCCAACTGGCAGAACCCCGAGGCAGCATTCCGGGTCCTTCAGCGAGTGGCGGTTGGTCAGCCCTGCGATATTTCGGGGATCGAAGGGTATTCAATGTTATTAGAAAATAATGGAGTTCAATGGCCCTATCCCCAAGGAAACGATGAGGACATTCATTCGGCCCACCGACGACTCTTCGCCGACGGTAAATTCTTTACCCCTTCGGGCCGTGCCCAGATTCTCTTCGACGATTATGTATCCCCCACGGAAGTTCCCGACGAGCAGTACCCTACGGTTCTTCTGACCGGCCGAGGCACGATGATGCAGTTTCATACCCAAACCCGGACAAACAAGGTACCCTTTATTCGAAGTAAAACTCGATTTGAGGGGTATGTAGAACTCCATTCGAAAGACGCCGAAATTCTCGGAGTAAAAACCGACGACAAAGTGAAAGTTACCAGCCGTCGAGCATCGGTGACGGTTTCAGCTGTAGTCAGTGACGGAGTGAAACCCGGCCAGGTCTTCATGCCTATGCATTACCAGGAGACAAACTGGCTCACCTACACGGCCTTTGATACCTACAGCTTCGAACCCAGTTACAAGTATGCAGCAGTAAAGGTTGAAAAGGCGTGAGGGATCGGCTTGGTCGCCCACTTATGGATCTTCGGGTGTCGGTTACCGATAGCTGCAACTTCCGGTGTACCTACTGCATGCCCAAAGACCTATTTGGCGAGGGATATCCGTTTCTCCCGCCCGATAGGCTCATGGGTTACGATGAATTGCTCACGATTATTAAAATTGGCACCCAGTTGGGGGTCCGCAAGGTAAAAATCACCGGAGGTGAACCCCTACAACGCCCGGGTATCGAGAAATTTGTGGAAGAGGTCGTAAATCTGGGCACCTTAGAAGACATTGGTCTTATTACCAACGGCTTTTATTTGGAAAATCGAGCAGAAGACCTCTACCGAAGGGGTCTGCGGCGGATAACTGTTAGCCTCGATAGCCTGAACCCCCATACCTTCGCCGAAATTACGGGACGAGCGGGCAACCTCGAAAAGGTTCTGGCCGGAATCCAAGCAGCCAGGTCGGTTGGATTCGACCCGGTCAAGGTTAATATGGTAGTGCAGCGGGGGATAAATTCCTCGGAAATCTTGCCCATGGTTCGATACTTTCGAAGTACCGGGGTAATTCTCCGGTTCATTGAATACATGGATGTAGGCCAACGACACCTCTACGATTCCAAGCTTATGGTCCCCAGTCGGGAAATTTTTGAGACCATTCACAAGGAATATCCTCTGGCACCCCTCGAACCTACCCAGTTCGGAGAGGTAGCCCAACGGTACGCCTTTGTCGACGGGCAAGGGGAGGTTGGATTCATTTCGAGTATGACCCAACCCTTTTGCGGAAATTGTACTCGCCTCAGGCTATCGGCCGATGGGAAGCTCTATAGATGTTTGTTCTCGGGTATCGGAATGGATGTACGAGAAATGATGCGAAATGGCGGTACCGATCAAGAGTTTCGAGAAAAGATCGGAGCTTTCTGGGGTATACGAGATGATCGGTACTCAGAAATTCGTGGTAGCTACGAACCGGAAAAAATAGAAATGTATCGGATGGGAGGATAAATGGAGCGGTCAACCCACGTGGACTCGAAGGGGCGGCCGGGAATGGTCGATCTAGGCATGAAACCTTCAACCTATCGCACCGCAGTAGCCCAGGGCCGGGTGCTAGTACCCTGGACCGTGGACCAAGAGGGACTAGAAAAGGACGAGGAATGGATTAGTCCCAAAGGGCCGGTCATTCAGACCGCAGTTCTGGCGGGCATAGGGGGGGCCAAAGAGACCTCGAGGCTCATTCCCCTATGTCATCCCCTGAGCTTGACCTTTTGTGGAGTCCAAATCGAACCTCGGTTTCTAAAGGACCAAGACCTTATGGAGTTTACTATTCGTTGTACGGCAAAAACCTATGGACCTACTGGGGTTGAAATGGAAGCCCTGTCGGGAGTAAGCGCGGCGGCCCTTACCCTCTACGACATGGGAAAGTCCGTAGTTCAGGGTATTCGAATCGCCGATATTCATCTGGTTCTAAAAACAGGGGGACGCCACGATGTGGATCTACAATCCCTTTGAAATTGGAATCTCGGGCTTTTCGGGTGCGGGAAAAACAACGCTGATAAAAAAGCTGATTTCTACCCTTTCTGACAGAGGACTGCGAGTTGGGTACTTCAAAACCGATGCCCATAAGTTTGTTATGGATACTCCTGGAAAAGATACCCATGTTGCGTGGGAGGCTGGTGCCACCGGGGTGAGTATTCAGGACCCTATCCACGGTGCGAGTATATCTCGGGATTTTGATCCGTTACTTCATAGACTGGAGGCAAGGAATTTTGACCGCTTCCTGGTTGAAGGTCGAAAACACTCGGACCTACCGCGCCTCTTACTCCTGGATCCTCGGTTTGAAATCGACAATGCTATTATCGATGAACCCACAATACTCGACCGAGTTCTTGCTCTTATAGGTCCTGCCGATCAACGGGAGCGAGCCAATGTACTTGGAGCAGAGAAAAGACTTCCATTCTTTGATCGGGACGACACTCAGTCAATTCTTGAATTTCTCGATGATTTTTGGAAAGATTCGGTAGCACCCCTTCGAGGTCTCGTATTGGCCGGCGGAAAGAGCCGTCGAATGGGAACCAGTAAAGCAGGGCTGGTGTACAAGAAAGGGATGTCCCAGACCCTTGTGATGGTCAGCCTCCTTCGAAAAGCTGGTCTACCGGTTGTGGTCTCGGTGGCCGAAGAATCTCAAATCCCCCAGGATGTAAGAACTTACATCGAAGAAGATACCCAAGTAGAAGTTCTCCTCGATAGGTATCCAAACCTTGGCCCCTTATCCGGAATTCTTTCAGCCTTTGACCTCTATAGGCAACGGGGGTGGGTTGTTCTAGGATGTGATTTACCCTTATTTTCCTTTGAAGATCTGGAAAACCTGATTTTCCAAAGGCAATACGCAGGATATGCAACCGCCTATGAGAGTCCCGTAGAGCCAGGTTTTCCTGAACCTCTCGCTGCGATCTATGAACCAAAGATCAGATCTCGGATATTTACCCTCTTTGCCGAAGGGTACCGGTGTCCCAGAAAAATTCTTCTCCAAAGTCGAGTACACCTGGTGCCTGCTAGGAGTCCCCAAGCTCTTTTCAACGCAAATTTTCCTCATGAATACGAGAAGGCCCGTTTGGTCCTTTCCGAAGGAGTCCTATGAACCCAGTTCTCATTTCTCCCACCCAGGTCGATCAATTTCTGCACGACTTTTTTGCTGAGACGAAAAAACAACCCACCGAAGACCTGCCTTTGCACCAGTTGGGAGGTCGGGTGTTGGCCCAGCCGGTCTATGCAGATCGCGACCATCCCCCCTTTCCTCGCGCGGCCATGGATGGATACGCCCTTGTGGGTGACCAGTTAACAGGAACTAATCGAGGTATTCTTGGGGCGGGTGTCGATCCCGGGACCCGGCTTCCGGACCCGCAAGAAATCAAACCCGGAGATTACCTGGAAATTATGACCGGAGCACCGGTACCACCACCCTTTGATCGAGTAGTACCCTATGAGGATATAACAGAACTACCGGAACGAATTGAACTGAACCCGGGCCAGGGGCTTCCAATAATCGGGCAGAATATTCACCCCCAAGGGGCAGATTTTGTAAAGGATGAACTTGTAGTGCCACCGGGTACCCTATTGACTTCGGGAGTAGTAGGAATCCTTGCTACCCTGGGCTACTTCCACGCTCTGGTTACATCTCTTCCGAAGATTCGACTGCTTAGCACAGGGAGTGAATTGGTATCACCAAAAATGTCACCCGAACCGTGGCAAATTCGTGCTAGTAATCCCGCTTCCCTTACCACCGAACTCAGATTGAACGGACTTTCGGCTGAAGCATCCTTGGTATCCGATTCAATCGATGAAATTCGGGGGGCTCTTGAGAAGGCCCTTGGGGACTCGGACATTCTCCTACTCACCGGCGGTGTGAGTAGAGGCAAATTTGACCTGGTTCCCGGTTTGCTCGAAGAACTTGGGGTCAAGATTCACTTTCATGGGGTAGCTCAGAAACCGGGCAAACCTCTCTTGGGGGGCTCCTTTCACAGGGGCAATCGTTCGGTTTTAGTTCTTGGACTACCGGGAAACCCGATATCGTCGTTAGTAGCACTCCGGCGATACCTATTACCCGCTCTCGGGCACGGCCTTCCGGTATTTGTACCTTTGGCAATCGACGTACCACGTCGTAAGAATCTGACCCTTCTTCTTCAAGGTGCTCTATCGGACGAGGGTATGAAACCCTTGAAAAACAACGGATCAGGAGATGTCAGTGCTCCACTTTTTTCCTGGGGCATAGGTGAAATACCTCCAGGCTCAGAAGTCGCACCCAAGGGTACGCTGATTCCTTTCTTTCTGTGGGGAGGAAATCTGGGAGGTCGCCGATGATTACTCTTCGCTATTTTGCTCAATTATTTGAGGCTTGTGGTCTGTCTGAGGAGACCCTTGAGCCCCAGGATATGGGCCTTCTTCCCAACGATCGAGCACTCGATTGGTACGAATCCTTAGCCAAGAAGTACGGCTTTTCTTTAGATTCCCGAGTAGTTCGACCTGCAATCAACGGAGCTTACACTTCGTGGGATGCCCGGGTTAAGGATGGCGACGAGTTGGCCTTTATACCCCCGGTGGCGGGAGGCTGAGAATGCAACGTTTTTTTCTTTTTACCGAAAAAGTCGGTCCAGAAATCCATTCAATCATAAACACCGTCAGTCATGACCTGCCCGAGGCCGGGGCGTATGTTAGTTTCGAGGGGAGGGTAAGAAACCACCACAAGGGGAGGGGGGTAACCCGGCTCATTTACAGCGCCTACGAGGCCATGGCTCTGACGGCGGGAGAAGAAATCATCAACGAAGCCTTAACAAAATTCGATATTCTTGAAGCTCGGTGCATTCATTGGCTTGGTGACTTAGCTATAGGCGATAGGGCGATATGGATAGGAGTTTGGTCTGCCCATCGGGAAGAAGCCTTCGAGGCCAACCGCTCTATTTTAGATACTATCAAAGCTCAGGTTCCTATTTGGAAGAAAGAGTTCTACCAGGGAGGCGACTATGAGTGGGTCGCAAACGCGGTACTCTAGACAAATCGCCCTGCCCCAGGTCGGGCTCGAGGGTCAAGAAAAACTCTCGACCTCCCGGGTAGCGATAATCGGGCTCGGGGCCCTGGGAGGACCAGTTGCCACCTACCTTGCTCGGGCAGGAGTTGGACAACTCATCCTCTTCGACGGCGATAGAGTAGACGAATCGAACCTCCATCGCCAGGCCCTTTATTCGGAAAATCAGATCTCTTTCCCTAAGGCTCATGCTGCCGATGCGACCCTCCATTCCATAAATTCACTCCTCCAAGTCCAAGCCTACGACGATTTCTTTCGAGGGACTGAAGATCAGCTTCGAGAACTGTCTACTGCCCACTTGATCCTCGATTGTACCGATAGGTTTTCGAGTCGTTTTTTAGTCCACGATTCTTGTCGAGAACTTGGGTTAGATTTGATTTCGGCGTCCATCGCCGGATTTTCCGGTCAACTTCACTACTTTCAGTTTTCAAAATCGGCCCCCGGGTGCCTTCGGTGTATGTATCCAGACGGGCTGGACGATGGCTGTACCGGAAGCTGCGCGCAGGATGGGATACTTGGGGCTCTGGCAGGAATATTCGGAAGCCTTCAAGGTCTTACCGCCTTGGAAATCCTTTTGGGAATGAAGGGACCCTTACCCAGCACCACCTACCAATGGAATTTTGCCGATTTTTCCAGCTCTAAGTTTACCATTACCCCACGGACTGGGTGTAGCTGCGGAACCCCATCCTTCCTCGGAACTGAACTGGAACAGCAGCATGTTGCGGAAAAACCCGGTCACGGGCGGAAGGTCCGGGCTCCCATGCCTTTACCGGCGACGTGGAAGGTGATCGACCTGCGAGACCCCCATCAGATTCAACCAGGGGACGAACTACTTTTTCCTCAAGGGACACCGGTTTCCTGGGATCATTTCGACCTGGAAACCCGCGACTTTGACCCGGAAATAGACTATTTCCTCATCTGCGAAGGGGGGGTAAGGAGCCTTGAGGGGGCAAAACGGCTTCGGGATCGAGGGTTTAGCCGGGTTTGGGATTTGGAAGGTGGGGTTTCGGTTTTGCGACAAAAGATTCGAGGGGGTCGAGGCTAGTGGATTTGCCATGGATTCTGGTACCACTGTTTTTTGTCACAGCTGCCCTCTATACCTCTGGAGGATTTGGAGGGGGCTCCACGTATACCGCCCTTCTGTCCTTGGGTGAGGTCGCAACGCCACTCATTCCCATTATTAGTTTGAGTTGCAACCTCACGGCCGTAGCCTCGGGCCAAGGGCGGACCTTGGATTTCCGTCAGGTTCCAGGAAAGGACTTATTATTGTTGCTGCTGGTATCTACCCCTGGCAACCTTCTTGGGTCGTGGATAGCGTTGCCGGCTGATGTTTTTCGACTTTTTTCCGGGCTGATGCTCGTGTACGCAGGGATTTCTCTTGGATTTAGATCGTTTCGTGTTTCTCAGTCAAGGGAAACACCCTCGGGTAAGAAAAGATCAAAACAATCGTTATTTTTGGCGGGCACTTTTTCTGGCCTCCTGGCCGGACTCACCGGTATAGGAGGTGGTATATACCTCGCTCCTTGGTTATATGCTACCAAGCGGTATACCCCGAAACAGGTTGCGGCGATTACCGCCTTATTCATTGGGTTTAACTCTTTGGTTGGCTTGGGAGTTCGATTGGTGAGGGGTATTCCCATTTCTGGCTCTGGATTCTTTCCTCTCGTGTCTGTTCTTGGTCTGGCAGTATTTTTCGGCGGGCAGGTAGGTAGTCGTTGGCGGGCAGGAGATACCCAAGGGAACATCATTCGCTATTCGGTTTCTTTTCTTATTGTTTTTGCCGGTTTTGCTACACTATGTCGTATTCTTTTATTTACAATATTCAAATAATCCGATATAACCTCGTTAAGTAATGGGGACCTCTTAGAACCTTTTATATCGGGTATCCTCTGTTCTTGAGTCATTGCAGGGCAATGACCAACTTAACCAGAATAATAGATTTTAGAGGTACCCCTAATACCAATGGTTCACAAGAAATATCAGCATATTCTTCTTGTAGAAGATCAAGCACTTATAGCATTTACCGAAAAAGCCGTTTTAGAAAAGTATGGTTACAAAGTATCCATTGTAGAAACAGGCGAGACCGCAGTCGAGACAATCGAGAACGATCTGGATATCGATTTGGTCCTTATGGACATCGATCTTGGTCCAGGTATCGATGGGACCGAGGCCGCCCGACAAATCCTCGAGTTTCGGGACCTTCCTATCGTATTTTTGTCTTCCCACACGGAACCAGAAATTGTCGAAAAAACCGAAAAAATAACTTCCTATGGCTATGTGGTAAAAAGTTCCAGTATTACCGTCCTCGATGCTTCTATTAAAATGGCCTTTCGCCTGTTTCAGGCGAACAGGAAGCTCACGAACGAGCTGTTTCGTCGACGACAGGCCGAAGATCAAATTCGTAAGCTTTCTCGGGGCATAGAGCAAAGTTCGGCGAGTGTAGTTATTACCGATGCAAAAGGAACTATCGAGTACGTAAATCCACGGTTTAGCGAAATAACCGGTTATACCGAGGGAGAGGTTCTGGGGCAGAATCCTCGAATCTTAAAAACCGATGAAAAATCAATCGAAGAGTATCAAGAACTCTGGAATACTATAAATTCTGGCGCTATTTGGAGGGGAGAGTTTCTCGACAAGAAAAAGAATGGTGAACTCTACTGGGAATCGGCGTCAATTTCGCCTATTCGTAACGAACAAGGGACAATTACTCACTTTATCGCCATAAAAGACGACATAACCGAAAGGAAAGAGAATCTTCAAAGACTTCAAGACAGCGAGGCCCGGTTCAAACTACTCCACGATGCGTCTTTTGGGGGGATTGTTATTCACGATCAAGGGGTGGTTCTCGAGTGCAACCAGGCAATTTGTGAGCTCTCTGGATATTCCCGGGAGGAGTTACTTGGTACCGATGGATTTAAACTCATCGCCCCCGAGTATCGAGACCTAGTTCGCGGAAACATTCAATCGGGATACGAAAAACCCTACGAAGCAGTAGGTAGAAAGAAGAATGGCACTCGTTATTCCCTTGGCCTCTTAGCGAAAAATGTTTTCTATCAGGGAAAAACGGTACGAGTTGCGGAGTTTCGGGACATTACCGAAATTAAGCAGAACGAACACCTTATTTTTGAAAAAAGCGCTCTGCTCGAGACAGTTCTTGAAACCGTTCCTTTACCTATCTTCTATAAGGATGCAAAGGGCCGGTATACCGGATTTAATAAAGCCTTCGAAGATTTCTATGGAGTATCGAAAGATCATCTCCTAGGAAAGTCAGTGTTTGATATTTCCCCTCCCGATTTGGCTCAGAAATACTTTGAAATGGACCAGGTTCTTTTCGAAAGGCCCTCTACCCAGACCTATGAAACCCAGGTAGTGGCGCCCAAGGAAGGTCTTAGGGATGTAATATTCCATAAGGCCTCTTTGGTGAACGAGACTGGAGAAGTTGCTGGCTTAGTTGGGGCCGTAATCGATGTAACAGAAACTAAGAGTTTTCAGAAACGGATAGAGCAGCAACTACGCGAAAAAGAAATTTTGGTTCGAGAAGTATACCACCGAATTAAGAACAATATTGCTTCGGTTGAAAATCTTCTCACCCTTCAAGCCCAGGCGGCAAAAAATCCCGACGTCTGCGTGGCCCTCCAAGATGCGGTAGGTAGAGTTCGTAGCACCCGAGTTCTCTATGATAAACTTCTGGTAAGTGATGCCTTGGAGTCCGGTTCGGTGAAGGATTATCTTGCAAGCCTTATATCTGGGGTTCTTGGACTTTTCTCTCATTCACCAAACCTCGAAGTTTGCGAAAATCTCGAGGATATATATCTACCGGGTAAAACAATTATCCTTTTAGGAATAATTGCCAACGAGCTCTTAACCAACTCGGTGAAATATGCCTTCAAAGATCGAAAACAGGGTACAATTACGGTCAGCTTTCGATCCTTGGACGACACCTACGAGATGGTCATCGCCGACGATGGTCGAGGTCTTCCTGAGGGCTACGACTTCGAGAACTCGACGGGTTTCGGCCACCTGTTGGTACGAATGCTGGCGGAACAACTGCACGGTAAGTTCTGTATCGAAAATAGTCATGGCACCCGGGCAACCCTACGCTTTTTGCAACCAAGCTGAATTCCCCTCGTATAAAGGGGAGGGGAAATTAGCATTTGGAATCTCGGTTGTCACCTAATGGACCTTCAAAAGAGAGAACTGAATAGAGAAGAAAATTTCGACCCTCCGTCGGAAAGCACGCTCGCAGTCTTTCGTACCCAATCCAACAAGAATCTCAGGAAGTTCCGGGACGATGGAGGTTCAGATGAAAAGTATACAAATGCTTGGATGGTTAATGGTGGCGGTCAGTAGCCTTTTCTACCTCAACACCCCCAGTTTGATTCCGGTCGTCGGTCTCAGTTGAGCGGTGTTCGGTGTGTTGCCCTTTCCGTTTCGATTAGGAAAGTAAAAACTCTGAAATTGTTCCAAGCCCGTGATATACCTTACCATAAAGATAATCAATAAAATGGTCCGGCTTTTGGGGGGGGTCTATGGGTTTTGGCTTGATTTTTATCCTGATTTTCAGTGGGGCGGTCTCGGGCTTCTCCCAGACCGCCACAATCCAGCAGGTGTCGGGGCGGGTGGAAATTCAGGCCCAGGCCGGTGGTCCGTGGATCCATGCTCAAGTCGGAAGCCCTCTATCTACCGGCGCCACCCTGTCGGTGGGCTTACGTTCCTCGGCCACGGTCGATCTGGGCAACGCCCAGGTCCAGGTCGATTCCCTCAGCCGCCTTCGGCTTGATGAGTTGGTTACCCGGGGTTCGGTCGTCTCTACCGAGCTCTATCTTCCCGTCGGTAGGGTCCGCACCCAGGTCAACGCCCAGTCGGGACTTCAGCAGGAATTCCGCCTGCATAGTCCCGTGGCCACCGCCGCGGTCCGGGGTACCAGTTTCGACTTCGACGGACAAAATCTCCAAGTCCAAACCGGACTTGTTCAAGTAGTGAACAACCAAGGTCAACAAACCCTTGTCGCCCGGGGCGAATCTACCGCCGTCCAGCCAAATGCTGCCCCTCCGTCAGCCGACGAATCTTTCGAAACTCAGTCATTGATTCAGGTCCTGACCAATCCCTTAGAACGATTCGCTCCTTCTCGCCCCCGGTTCACTCGCTTTGTCAGTGGACTCATCGTCCTACTCCCCCAAAATCCTTAGGAGGACACAGCATGAGCCGATTCTTTCCCTTCCTTCTTATGGCTTTCCTCTCCTCGTGTAGTTTCGTTCCCGAACCCTATCAGGACCTGACCCTGGACCTAAGCGCCTTCGGCGGTTCCCGAGCCGCCACCGACGGCTTCTCCGGTGCGGTGGGCTTCTTCGGCCCCCTGGACTCCAAACTGTCCTATTTCACCAACGATTATGGTGGTATAACCTCCACCGGAGGCGACGCCCTCCGGTACAACATTACGAATTTTGCTTATCCCGCCGCCGAGCCTGGTTCTTCGATTCCCTCGCCCTATTTTCCCGAAGGCCAGTTCTGGGGTTTTGTCGTCGATCCCGGCTCGACCCGAGTTAACCTCTACCGTTTACCGGCGGCCAAAAATATCCGAGCAGTCCTCCACCTTTACACCGATGGCTCCGAACTGGTTTCTGGCTATGGTGGCTTTCCGGGCTGGGGAAACTCCGTAACCTACAAGGCCTACGTTTCCGAGCCCTTCGATCTCTTGCCCTTTACCCCCACGGTCGTCGATTTCCGCAACGCCCAGCCCATGGGGACGTACACGGTGCAGTATCCGGCAGAGATCGCTCCCACGCTCCCTACAACTCCGTACACTTCTGGAGTACTCGGTAGTACGATGAGTTCAGTTGGTCTACCGGGTGAGTATACGAAACAAATTTCCGATCTCGATGACTACGTTATGGGAGTAGGACTGGACGCAGCCCAATATGTTACACGCCTTTCCTTTACGATAAACACAACAGGCGCAGAAGTAATACTCCAACGGGCGACCGATCCTCTAGATTTTTCAAATCAAGGTCAGGCGCAAACCGTGACAGGTACGACTACTTTGTCCGCCAAATTTTTCCCACCAATAAAGGCCCAGTATCTTCGCCTTAGGGTAAAGATGCCGGTTGGTAATACCTTTCAGGTAACCGCGGTCGACACAAAGATAGTTCCGTTCTTCGGATTCGAGTAAGCAGGATGAGTTCGACTTTGCCAACTGAAACCTGCCTTTTTGTTGGGAATATTCGGGCAATTCTTTTTAACGATAGATCAAATGGGAAAGTCCCAAAAGCGTTCTAATGCAATTCTCAGTGGCGCTTCGGACTTCAATACTCGGTTTTGGGATGCGGCTCAAAGGTGATAATCATCTATTTTCCGGGACCGGAAAGGATGAGATTTTTAATCTGCAACCTATTGGGTCCAAAGCAAAATCCTATCGGGGACCTCTATAATCTGGTTTTCTGGCAAAGTTGGTCATTGCACTGCAATGACTTAAGAACCTAAGCCGATTAAGAATAGGGGTTTATAGAGGTCCCCCTATCAGGTTCGGCAGGTAAGGAGTATTTTGACTAAATATCAACTTGGAGAAGAAAAATGAGACCCAAATACGAAGTAGTGATTTACTGGAGCGAGGACGAGAGAGAAACTTACGAAGCTGCGCTACAGAATGCTCAGGTAATTATTGAAGAATGGATAGAAACTGCCAAATCACTCGGCCGCCCGATTCCTCAGCAAAAGGGGCGACTTAAATCCGTGGTATAAGGTCGACTTTTTCCGGTATTTTTCCTCGTACCTCACACCAATCCAGAAAGAAATCTATCGTATGCAATGTAATAACATCGCGGATTCCAGTAACTTCACCGTAATAAAAGCCTGTATTTTCATCGTAACTGCATATTCCCGTATAGCCTTTGTATGTCATTTCCAGTGCCTTTAAATTTGGGGTAAAGCCAAAAACGAAGCCTCGGTATCCTGGGAGAAGTATTCTATTACACCTAAATTTTCAGAAATAACCCGCAGGATTCTGGTCGTAGAGCAATTACCAAGCCTTATCCAAATCACTTTGGGTGGATATCCCAAGGTCATGCTCCTCTGATAGAAGTCAGAATCCTTGGACACAATTATATAGCCATTTGTTTTGGCATACATCCAAATTTGAGTATCTGTAGATCGGGAAAGGCCTAAACTACGAACATGTACACAATCGAGTTCCTTCCCTCGAAGCAGTTCAATGAGGCGAAAGGAAATGTTTTGATCGAACAAAAGCTTCACGCGACTACAGAAAAAAGCTTACGTTCTCTATCAGCCGCGAATGCAAGGCAGGCTAGAATATCGTCGTGGGTAAGCTCGGGAAAGTCTTGGAGAATTTCTGACTCGGTCATATCTGATGCAAGGTAGTCAAGAACATCATAGACGGTAATCCGTGTATCTTTGATACAAGGTTTTCCTCCACGCTTGTCAGGATCAATAGTTATTCGCTGGGCATAGTTCATACAAAAATCATATTTTATCCCCAGGTTATCGTCAAGGGCGCACAAAATCTTCCCAAAATTCCTCCAAAACCGTTATCATTGAAGCAGAGGATTTCAAAATGGCTGACACCAAACTTTCCGAAGACGATCGTTTCGAGCAACTTCTTCAGACCCTCCACGATGGGGTTTACTTTGTCGACAAAGAAAAGACCATAATGTACTGGAACAAATCGGCCGAGGTCATTTCGGGCTACTCGTCTGGGGAAGTACGGGGTCGGTGTTGCTCCGATAATCTACTTCGACATATCGACGACGAGGGGAACGAATTGTGCCTGCGGGGTTGCCCACTTAGTGCGACCCTGGACGATGGCAAACAACGCGAAGCCCGGGTCTACCTGCACCACAAAGAGGGGCAGCGGGTGCCGGTGGCGGTCAAAATTGCCCCGGTACGGGACAGTAAGGGCGAAATCACCGGAGCTATCGAGATATTCCGAGATACCAGCACCCTGGACCATACTAAATCCGAAATCGAAAAGCTCAAAAAGCAAGTGTATACCGATGCCTTGACGGGAGTGGGAAATCGCAAGTACCTGGACCTTCTGCTGAACAAACACCTGGCCGAACAACGGTCGATTCAGATGCAGTTTGGCCTCATATTTTTAGACATCGACCATTTCAAACAATTCAACGATACCTACGGCCACTTGGTCGGCGACGCCGTTCTGACCTTGGTAGCGAAAACCGTTGCCGGAGTCCTTCGGGATTTTGATGTGGTGTGCCGCATGGGGGGCGAAGAGTTTGTCGCCATTATTCCAAATACCAACAGTAAAATAGTGGCGGAAATAGCCGAGCGGGCCCGGATGTTTGTCGAGAAGACCTGGCTCGAACACGAGGGCCAGGAACTCAAAGTAACCATCTCGGTGGGGGCTACCATGTCCCGATTAGACGACGATCCCCAATCGATTCTTGCCCGAGCCGATGAACTCATGTACTCGAGCAAGAAAGGTGGGCGAAATCGGGTGAGTTTGGGTATCTAAGTCGTGGAATTCTAGGATTCTCCTAAGATTGTTTGAATTACGCCTATTAGTTTTTGGCGATCAGTGGTTGAAAGCTTTCCTAAAACACTCACTATTTGTTTTTGCTCGAGAGTCGCTATTAACGGTTTGAGAATGGAGATTTTTGGGAGGCCTGCATCTTTCCAATTTTCCAATGGAGATTCTCCGGTAAAAAGTGGTTCCTTAACCCGGCTCGTGATTGCCATCAAAATTACGTCGGGGCGGTTTTGATGGTAATCATGGTTACTGATGATAACTGCCGGACGTTTTTTCCTCGCCGATAGATTTGTGAAGGGAAATGCAACTAATACGACATCGCCAAAACTATAGGTCGTCGTAGATTGCGTCATCGTCGTTGTCCCAAATAGCATTAAATGCTTCCTCGGAAGCCTGAGCAAGACTCCGGCGCAAGAACCGGTCTCTATCCCGTAACCGTAAGAAGTCTATGAAGTCATCCACTTCGATCAAATGGTCAGGCGACAACTCAGCAAGTTTTTCAACCATTTGCGCTAATTGTAATTGCATAAATTGCTCCTGAAACCATCATACCACCGACTCCAACAGCGGTAAACCGCTGTTGGAGTCGGACTTAGCCTAAAAATTCCACCTCAGCGAAACCGTCCCCTGGCTCCTATCTTCGTAGGTGCCAAAACGGCCGTCGTCCTCGCCAACGAAGATATCGGCCCCGAAGGCCACTTCTAACCCGTCCTCGATAGAGTATTTCACCTCCGGCCGGATGAGCGAATCCAGGGGATCAAATCCCAAATAGGTAAAAACGCTGGTGGTTAACCGATCGTCCAGAAAAGTTCTGTTTACCCGAAACGTAGCCGTGTGGGTTGGCTCGGTTAGGTACTGGAAAAGGTACTGGGTAGATAGGTTAAATCCCCCCAACGACCAGTCCAAGCCCACCAGACCTTGGTACGAATTGGCCGTATTGGCCACCAAAGAAGGTGGCAGGCCTGCCACCCTTTCTGAGTAATGTTTATCAAAGATGATCGCTCCCTCGCTCCGGACTACGAAGGGGCCCAAGGTAGAAGAAATCACCGTACCCACCATGGGCGAACGATGGTAGGAGAGGGTAGGGCTGGTGGGATTCCCGGTGGCCGTGGGTAAATCATCCCAGGCGTAACCACCCATAAGGTCGACCGTAATCGCCGAAGTAAAAAGGCTCACGCGGCCAAAGACTTCGCTGTTTTCCAGGGAGGCCGAGGGTACCACCGCTGAGCTGAGGGTTGGCATTGTCGAAGTTCGCCACAGCGAGCCAGCGCCGGGCAGAACCGAGGGTACAAACCGCTGGACCCATACCACCTCCCAGGTCAGGGGGCCGGTATACAACGAGGCCTTAACCGCCGGTACACCGATGCGAATTTCGTCGAAGTCAGCCAGAATAAACGAGCTTAAGTCCTGGGGACTGACCAGATCGGTAATAAACGCCCCCTCGGCCTGGCCCCAGAATACGGCCTGCTTACCAATCCGCAGATCCAAGGCCGAAAAGTACAGGTCCAGGTAGGCCTCGCGAACCCCCAGATCCGGGGCATTCACCAACCCATCGGTGGGAACCAGGCGGGGGTCGATAGTGGCGTAGGGGCTCACGTGGAAGTAGGCATCTTGACCCCAGTAATCGAGATTTAACGAAAAGCTTTGGCGGGTCTCGTGCAGATCGCCGGACTGCCAGCCAAAAGAGGTTCGCGATCGTAACTCACCACCAACCTCCAGCCCCTGGGCCGAAAGACCCAGGGACACGAAACCGGCTAAAAACAGAAGCGAAAGGAATTTTTTCATCGTTGGGGACCCCGCTGCATTTGTCGTTCAGAAAAGAAGTCCGTGCCCAACCCATTATTAAAAGACACGTCTCGCATCTCGATGGTGGTGGAGGAATTCTTGGAAAGATCTTCCATGGTCATTTCGGTAATGACCCAGAACCCGTCTATTTGCTCGAAACCAGATACACTCAGGCGGCGAACCACCTCGCCCCGGGAGCTCACAAAATCCTTTCGAATCCCCACAAAAGTGGTGGGATCAATCCAGCTCAAGGTTTTTGCGTAGTCCGACCGAGTTTCTACCGGAACACTTTCGACTATCAGGTAACGAGTGCCGCCGATTACCTCCTCACCGGTCAACCGATGGGTGTCCAGATCCGGGTGGCGCAGGGTCATGTCGTCGTAGGTAAAGTCTGAACCCATGAACGAATCGCTCTTACTATCCGAGGCTATTCGGCGAATGCGGCGCATGGCCGGCAGGTAGATCCACTGGTCGTCGGCCTGGCCGCTGTCGTAGGACCAGGTCATAAAGCTCGTGTCTCGCACGTCCGCTGGGGCGGTAAAAAACATGAGTTTTTTGTCGATTCCTTGTTCCTCCAGTTGGTACTGTTGGATACTCCGTTCCCGGGTTGCTCCCCGGGAGTTGGTAATGGTCATCACCAGTTCGGCGGCCATCGAATTACCCTTGGGCCGGTTGTAGACCTCGGTCATAATTTGGGGGCCCATGAGGGGGCCACTTTGGGCGGTAACCAGAACGGGAACCAGGGCCAGAAAAATCCCCAAGATACCAAGATTTCGTCGATTCATGTTGCACTCCTTCGGCTGAAAGGCAGCCTTCCTTTTCTATCTAAGGTTCTTACCAGAACCATAAGCACGGTCAGGGTGCCGATAGCACTCACTGCCATGTTTAATCCCACTAATCCACCGACTTGTTTATTCGGAGGAAAGACGCTGAAAAGTAGCACTCCAAATCCTCCAATAATTGTTACGGCGTTAAAGATGATTGCCCGCCCGGTGTTAGTCAGGGTTTCGGCGGTCGCAAGTTCCGTCGAGTCTCCCTCTTCCCGGCGGACCAGGTAGTGTTCGATCAGGTGAATGGCGTAATCGACCCCAATTCCCACGGCGATGCTCGAAATAAGGGCGGTGGCCGAACTCAAGGGGATGCCCAATAATCCCATAACCCCAAAGTTGACAACGGCGGTTATAGCAATGGGAACCGTTCCCACCAGGCCCAAGAGGAGACTCTTGAACATCAAGGCCAAAAGGACCAATACCAGAACAAACGACAGGCCCAGGCTCCAAATTTGCCCCTCTAATAACAGTTGGGCAAACACGTAGGCCTTGTATCCACTGCCAGCGTAGGAAACCGAAATTCCCTGGTCCTCCAAGGCGGCCTGGTACTCCTGGACGGTCTGAATCACTTCGGTTATGAGGGCCGAACTATCACTTTTAAGCTGAAAGGTCAGGTTCAGGTTTTGATAGGGAAAGTCTACGACCTTGGCCAGGTTGTCGGGGTCCCCAGACATTTCGTACAAAAGCAGGTACTGGGCGATAAGGTCTTGGTCCTCGGGGATTACCTCGAAATCGGCCCGGTCCTCGTTCATGACCCGGTGCATGCGACTGAGGTAGTCGGTAAGGCCAAAGCTGTTTCCAACTAGGGGATTCTTATCTACCTCGGCCTGGAGCTGGGTTATGAGGGCCAAACTTTCGGGATTCTTGAACATTTCAGGCTGGTCGGCGCTAAAAATCACCTGAATGGTCGATGTCCCACCGAAGTTATCGTTCACAAACTTGTCGGTTAATGCAATGTCGCTATCTTTCTGGAAATTGGCCAGAAAACTGGTATCAATCCAGACCATGGTTGTTCCCCATCCGGCCAGGACCACAATAAGGGCCGTAAGTCCCAGAATAAGCCCTGGGCGACGAATGACTCGACTACCCCGACTTTCCACAATTTTTGCGGGTTTTTCGGCTTCGTGGAGTTCGTTTTCCGTCTCCTTGCCTTTTTTCACCGGACCAAACAGATACAACGACCCAGGAAAGAGCACCAGGGCCAAGAACATTTCGACCATAACCCCCAGGGCTATGAAAAGTCCGAAGTAACGGACCGGTAGCACCTGGCTGGTCATAAGGGAGGCAAAACCAATCGCCGTCGTTATCCCTGTCATAATGACCGGTCGGGTCATAGCTTTGAGGGTTTTGCGAGCCAGCTCGTCCCGGCCAATTCCTGGTTCCTTCAGGCTTATGTGGTGGACCGCGTTGTGCATGTGGATTCCGTAGGCCACCCCGATGGCAATGAGCATGACCGGCATCATCATATCCACCGAGTACATGGGAATTCCCAAAATCGCCTTAAGCCCAAAGGTAAAAAGGGTCCCAAAAAGCACAATCGCCAAGTTGATAAGGGTATCGCGTACCGAGCGCAACAGGAGAAAGAGAATAACCGCCATGAATACCAGCACCAAGGGTGCCATGCGGGACATGTCTTGGGGCCCCAAGATGGCCAATTCCCCCTCGATGATCGGCCGGCCGGCGATTCGTAAGGTCTCGGGCCCCTCGAACTCGGCGGCAAAGTCCTTCAGCTGGGAGTAGAACTCCTGGGTGAAGGTTTCGTCGGAAATTTCTGCAATTATGATCGACGATCGGCCGTCGTTACTGACAATTTTGCCGTTGATCATGGAGTTATTCAGGACCTTTTGTTCCAGTTCTTCCAATCCTGCGGCGTCCTGGGGTACCTGGTCGAAAAAGGCCTCGACCTCCATTCCCCATTCACTACCGGTAATATTCTCGGCGGTGTACAAGGAGGTTATTTGGTCGGCGTTTATTTGGGGAAATCGTTCTCCTAATTCCAGGGTGATTTCCTGGATCTTTTCCATGGTACCTGGGTTGTACAAGGTTTGGGGGTGCTCTATAACGATGAGCACGGCGTCGGAAATTCCAAACAGCTCTTCGGCAGCGTCGCTGGCCACGAAGGCCGGGTGATCCGAGGGCATGTAGGCGTCGAGGTCGGTTTCTAACCTCGCATTACCAACAATTTGCCATCCGAAGATGAGGGCGAGAACCAAAAGGCTAAGGCCCAGGGTTCGGGGTCTTTTTGCAAGACCTAATAAAATGTTCATTCGTTCTCCTTTTCTCGTTGCGATTTCATCATTAGTTAACGATAACTAACTTTTAGGTTCTAGTTTTCAAGTGATTTCTTGCGTCCGCTGCCAAATTTACCCGGCGAGCAGGGTTGAAAAAAGCTGCACGTATTGTCTGCCCAATTCAGAAGGTCGTGCCCCGTACCCCATTCGCATTCGGCCAACCATGAGCCGCAAGGTTCCTATCATGAGGAGACTCAAAGACCCAGCGGGAATGTCCGATCGCACCAGGTCTCTCTTTTGCAGTTCAGCAAGGCTTCGGCCAAGTTTTTCCTGGGCCTCGTTCAGAATACCTAAAAGAACCGGCTTTAGATCTTTCTCTTGGTGAAAGACCTCTTCAAAAAACAGAAATATGCCCAGCTCCGGGCGATTGGAGAGGGTAGTAAATAGCCCGTTCGCAAAGTGGTTCAAAATTTCATTCAGTCCTTCAGCGCCTGTTTGTGCCAGCTCCAAGACCGGCAGGATCGTCGACTGCAGATGCCTTAACATGAGGGTGAGCATGTCGACCTTATTCTGAAAGTGCCGGTACACTGCGGGTTCGGTAACCCCCACCCGGGCGGCTACGTTGCGGATGGTGCATTTGCTGTAGCCTTCGGTGCTGACAATGTCCATGGCGGCTTGAATAAAGACCTGTTGGCGCTCGGTCATGGTCGATTTGCTCCTTCGTATGAATATTTTAGTTAACGATCACTAACATACAAGAATAAAACCAATGAAGTCAAGCGACGGGCCATGAATTTTTTTGCAATTATGTGGTAGCCCAGTTAGGAGCACTGAGTTACCGGGTAGATAGAACCTGCGCCTATTCGGTGAGGGTCTTTTCGGAGTAGTTCTGTTGGTTCCAGTATTTGCTTGAAAACCGGTATCCCGATATCTCGGGTAAGATGAATCCAATATCGCCCCAATTACAGACGAGGATGTCTCCATAGGTTTCTTCATCGAGTAGCCACTTTACACTCATGGCGTTCATTGCCGGAACGTGAGAGTTGATAAAGAGATTTTCTGTTAAATGAATTACATCGCCCCAGTTTTCCATATTCGCTTGGTCTCGTTCTAAGAGTTTTCCGACATAAATTCTTGATATTCGGGGAATATTTGTCACGATGAAGTCGTCGTGCTGACTCAACCGATACCCGAATCGTTGGAGTTGTGCCTTGCCAATGTAAAGCATAGTTTCCTGGCCATATACAAAGTGCGACCCTGTAACGTAGTAAATACCGAAACAGTCTGGGCCATTTAGGACATTATCGGGGCTACTTAGGTTGTTATTCATGACGTCATCCCAGAGAAATGACTCCCAAGTATAATGAAAAATTCGCATAAATCCTCCTGCGGTCTTAGGTTGAACTCTCTAGAGATTTAGTAGCTACAAAGCAGGATGGTGTTTTTTATGCGGTGACTTTGTGCAACTTCCGCTCGTAAGGCTTGAAATGGACGAAGTTTTGTAGCCGCAATACTTACAGGTATATTGGGGCTTTTCTTTTCCTTCATACAGCTCATGCTTTTTTCCTTCGGGATTTCTTGTGCATGATCCGCTAGTTAACGATGCAACGCTTGTCGCCGCATAACCACACCACTTGCAATAGAATTTTTCGGTCATTTTTAACTCCTCTAAAAATAAAATTAAATTGTAACCTGAATCCGTATAAACCATCCAGTAATCCACTCCCCCATAAAATGGAGTGCATATAATTTACATTTGATACCTGGAAGTCATCTTAAAATGTAGATCAGACTGATTTTTGGAGTAGCTCAGCTAC
>Ga0210043_1000125_pt1 | contig 85333 bp, 133 predicted proteins | sample CryGeymet201501t_FD_183990 | JGI IMG/M metagenome (GOLD analysis project Ga0210043, IMG submission 183990) | Groundwater microbial communities from Crystal Geyser aquifers in Utah, USA - Crystal Geyser metaG 2015-01t (SPAdes) (version 2) | ecosystem: Environmental > Aquatic > Deep subsurface >... | reverse complement strand
GGTGAAATTCGGGTTATTGCCGAGCCATATTGTAGTAAGTGTTAATAGCCAGATTTATTCGAATTTATTTGTATATTAGGGTTGACAAGTCCATCAATCCACGATACTATGGTCACATCTTCAACGGAGAAACAATTACATGAATTTCAAGCAACTCGCCTTCATTGCCGGTTCTGTTAATGATCCTGCTATGTGCTCTCGCATTCTGCGCGAACATGCAAAGCTGGAACCAGTAAAGCCCAAGGGCTGGAATGATTGGCTAAACCGCCTTGCAGATTGGGTTGACTCGGGAATGAACTATAATACTCCATTTCGGGTATTCGTCAAGGGAAACGGTAAACTCCCGTTCTGGTCGTTCTCTACCCTTCCGGGGGGTTCGTTTTGTCCGGGCGCTGGCGATTGTCTGAACTGGTGCTATTCATTCAAATCATGGCGCAACCCGCCCGCATTCGGCCGTTCGCTTATGAATACTCTTTTGATGCTTCATAATCGTGACGTTATTACACGGGCATGGAACGCACTTCCTTCGGATCATCATATTCGGCTTTATGTAGATGGTGATTTCGGTAACGTGAAGGAATTGCGGTATTGGATGGATCAGTGTAATTCTCGGGCAGACTTGAAAGTCTATGGATATTCCAAGTCTTTTGCGGTATTCTTGAAAGCCGACAGCGATGGGATTGATTGGCCTAGCAACTATACCTTGAATCTTTCCGGTGGTCACAAGTATGATCAAGTGATTGTGGAAAAGATGCGTGATTTGCCCGTTACTCGGGGGGATTTCATCGGCTTGAAAATTGATATCGGTCGAAAGGTTCGGGCATCCGATCATGGTACTCCTGAAGTCAACCGGGCATTGAGAGAAGCTGCCGCAGTCATGGGCTTGGGTAAGGTGTTCACTTGTCCGGGCAAGTGCGGTGAATGTACCGCGAAAGAACATGCTTGCGGTTCGCGTCGGTTCGATGGTATTCCCGTTGTGATTGCGGTACACTGATACGCAAAGCGGACAAAAATCCGGACACCATGTCCGGATACTAAATTTAAAGATTTAACTTGACAAGTTTTTCAATTGTTGTTAATATGAACGTAGATTTATTGAGGATAAAAGTTATGTATCTAAACCGAGAATTGCTAGAAAAGAATGGGGCGTGTCGCGGGGCAATCTCTTTTTGTGAGAGAAACAAGCTATTCGGGTTTCCTCTTTCCAGACTGGATGAAGTTGAAGGTGATTACAATTCGTTCGTGCGATGGTTGAAGACACGAACCTTTGACCAGAACGGAAACATCATTCGACAGGTCGATCCTGATGGCAGTGAACGGACGTATGAATATGACCAGAACGGAAACATGATTCGACAGGTCAATTCTGATGGAACAAAATGGCTCTGGGAATATGACCAGAACGGAAACAAAACTCGACAGGTTGATTCCGATGGTAATAGATGGAGTTGGGAGTATGATCAGAAAGGAAACTTGATTAGACAGGTCAATTTTGACAGCAGGGAATGGCATTGGGAATATGACCAGAAGGAAAACAAGATTCGTGAGGTCAGCCCAAATGGAAGTGAACTTTGTTGGGAATTAGAATTTTATGACAACGGGCAATTGAAGCGACTCGATGGATTGAAAATTCCAAGATTTTAAAACTTGACAAGCGTTTCAATCTTTGTTAATATGAACTTACATTCACTGGAGATACAAATATGACTTTTCAAACCTACACCGCTGGCGGACGGGAATTTCGCTGCACCGATGTTCAGGCGAAGGCTCTGGATGAACTTTCCACCATTCAACGTGGCGGCATTGGTACTGTTCATGGTTACGTGTCCACAACCGACCGTGTCAAGCCTGAGACTGCCGATATCCAATTCATCACGGCATTCTCGCTGGAACGTCTGTATGAGCGTAAGATTGCTGCTCTGAACGGCATAACGCTCAATGAAGTCCGTGATACTGCACAGAACGATCCGAAGCTGTCTGTTCTGTCTGACAGCGATCTGGAACAGCTTTTCGAATCTCGACGGGCCACGGAGATTGCCTCGATGCAGAAAACTCTTGATGGTGATCGCTCCGACGCGCATCGTCAGGCCCATGACACTTTCTATATTCATGTTTCCCCCGGCGTGAAGGTCAATCTTCGCACGTTCAAGAATGTTCAGGGAGAAACAGAACTTGAACTGGTGGGCGGGTTGCCGGTTGCCAAGTCGATCATGATTTCGATCATTGAAATCAACCGCACGGTAAAGAGTCCGGGAGAATACAAGGTGGTCAACTCTGGCGCTCCGGTTCGTATGTCGAATGCGATTCGGCGAGCTATCAACGTTCGCAGCACCAGCATGAAAACCCTGTCTCTCAAGGATGACAATTTCGAACGGCTGGTGGTCAGTCGCAAGGAATTCTTGCCCGAGGATGTTCAGGGAATCCCGGAAGAACTGTTCATTCGATAATACGGAATCTCCGTGAAGGGATTGGTCAGCTTCGGCTGGCCTTTCTCTTTTTGATTTAACCCATTTACCATATATGAAACGGAATGTCAATAGAATATTTGATTGACGTTCGGTGTATTAAATGCTAGAATGAATCGAATGTAATAAGGGAACTCCCATGAATCTAACCCGAGAATTGCTAGAAAAAAATAGTGTTTGTCAGAAAGCAATAAAATTCTGTGAACAGAACAAGCTATTTGGATTTCCTTTGAATCGTCTGAACGAGGTTCAAGGAGACTATCTAGGGTTTGTTGAATGGTTATCGAGTCGTGAGTTTGACCAGAACGGAAACGTAATCCGTTGGGTAGACAGCGATGGTTCTGAATGGACATATGAATACGACCAGAATGGAAATAGAATTCGTCTAGTCTACCGGGATGGTACTGAACTCCGTTATGAATACGACGAGAACGGAAACAAAATTCTTGAATTCAGCAGCTTTGGGGGTACCCGTCGTTACGAATATGATCATGATGGTAACCTTGTTCGTGAAATCGGTGCTGGTGGTTACGAGTGGGTATACGAATACAATGATGATGGTAAACTTGTTTCTGAACTTGATATTGATGGTAATACAACTCGTTATGAATACGACGAGTGGGGCAACCGGGTTCGTTGGATATACAGTGATGGTCGGGTAGAGTCCTACCAATATGACGAGAGGGGAAACAAGATTCTCATAGTCTACCGGGATGGTACTGAAATTCGTCGTGAATACGACCAGAACGGGAATAGAATTCTTGAATCCAACAACCGTGGTGGTACGTGGCGATACGAATATGACCAGAGTGGAAACCTTGTCCGCAAGATCGACCCTACTGGTGCGGAATGGACGTATGAATACGACCAGAACGGAAACAATGTTCTTACAACATACCCCTACGGTGGGGATGAACTTCGATATGAGACAGAGTTTTATGAGGATGGACAATTGAAAAGAATCGGAGATTTGCACATTCCGTGGTTTGAAAAAATTGTATAATGCTATTGACAATCTCTAACTCGTGTGTATAATTGGTATTAACACATAACAGGAGAACAAAATGGCTGCAACAATCTATTCACCCCCGGAAGGGTTTGATCCGCCTGTAAATGATTTTCAGAATTTCGACCAGTACCAAAAGCTTGAGACTGAATGGCTGGAACGTCTCAAGGTTTGGGTCAAAGAAAACGGATCGGGTGCCATTTCCGGTGAGATCATTCGTGCTCCTGTCGCTGATGGATACGCGCAATACATGGTGTTTTCGGTGCGTCCTCTTTCTCTGATCCATCTTCCTATTGGTGACGCATGGCATTTCCAGTGGGCAAAGAATTGGAAGGCAACAGATGTTAAGCAGATGGTTGAACGTGAAAAAGGTATTAAATCTTTGTTCGGAAGGTCTTGACCGCAAGAGAAAAACCTGATACTATGGGTTTCAAGTTGACCAGTCTGATCCTTCGGGGTCTACCGACATACTGATCCTAAGCAAAGTGTGTCGGATGATGGATGGGTGGGAACCCGAGCCTAAGACGATCATTGTCGATCTAAGTATAGGATAAATCATGCTGGTCTTTTTTAATTAAACCGATTTTGGAGAATCATAGTGATTTTTAATATTGAAGACTTTCTGGATCTTGAAAACGTGACTGCAAATGTCATTTTCACCAACCCAAATGGAGAAATTTCCGAACATTTCGGGGTAGATGTAGTAGTTTCTCGGCTTGATGATCAATATTTTTCGTTCAGCGACCCCAGTTTGGGTTCCCGCAGCGTTACCTGCATTCCTCATCGTCTCATTCAAGTACTGGAACTCTACAACAAAACAGAAAATGTCACCTAAAGACCCATTGCGTCCGTGGTCTCAACCCGCACAGCGTTTTTATGACGCATTTCAAAAAGCTTCACAGAGAGAGCCCAGAGACTTTGAGGCAGAGGAACGGGCAGTATGGCAGGAAGTGTGCGATTATGTGCAAGAGAACGGTCTCAGGGTACCTACGTTGGAAGAAGTGCAACAAGCGGCCCTTTACACACAAGGCCATGTTGATTTTGGGTCAAAGTGGGCGTATGCACTAAGAGATTTGATTGAAAACGGTTGACATAGCGTCAAACTTGGGTTAGTATAGTAAAAACGGACGGTAGTCGAGAGGTTGAAGACACCAGACTTTTAATCTGGAGGCGAAAGCCCACCGTGGGTTCGAATCCCACCCGTCCGACCAAATTTCAAGGTTCATTGAAAGGGAGCAGAATAGTGGCCATTAACCTAGTAGCGCAGTGGGTCACTGCCCAGAGTAGGCTCATGTTTAGGCTCTTAGGAGCAAACCACAAAGACCGAAGGTGACTCGCTACTGTTTCCTACTTATAAAGACTAAAACTCTTGACATCGCTTTAATTTTTCGGTATACTTGTTTTACACAAAGAGGCAAAAGAGTTTCTTTGGTTATTGAAAAATGGATAATGAGAATATGAAAGGAGTTAATCATGCGTTAATACAGTAACGTCGCTGCTCATGACGTAAAAGAGCGTATTGATAAAAAATTACGCTCAATTGTGAAAAAACTAAGCTACTCTTACTTTTATAAATTGTTTGAACACAGGGAGTAGTGGTGTATCCGAAACGGAGACAGATACAGGGCCTGTCTCCGTTTTTATTAAATACCATTTGAACGTAAGGAAAAAGTCATGAAAAACAATCCAGTAGCCAAATATCTTCGAAAATTCAACACCGCTAAGGTGATGGAAGATCGTAAAAAGCGAGAGAAAAAAGGATATAATAAACACAAGAAAATCCTTGCTTATTTTTGAAACAATGGTATAATAGAACCATGGACACTACTCCCCTCATTGAAAGCCGTATTGTAGCCGACCCGGCTGTTATTTCAGACTTCGTGTCCCATCTTCCCGATTTGGGGGAGAACGAAGTCTATTTTCTATCTCTTTCTGCACGGAACAAATATCTGAATAATGATGAAAGAGAATTTTTCAGTCTAGGTCAAACTGAAATGTTCAGTCGTCAAATTGCGATTGACCGTGATGGTATTGCGCTGGCGCTGAATCGCATGAAAGGTGATCTGGAATCCAAGCGCACCCGGAACGGAAAGGAAATCCCCAACCGTTCATTAGTGGTGTATATGAATATTCATGCCATGTCAACCCTGAAGGCATATGGTACTTTTGTTGCGGAAATGAATCGACATCAGATTGAAGTTATTCATTCACTTCTAAACGGAAACACACCGAACCTTACCGCATTCCTTAGAATGAATACACGCTTGATGAATCATATTCAGAAGGCCACGGGTACCAAGGTGTATCTGGACATAGACATAGACGCCCCAAAGGACCTTGCGCGTTCGATCTGTGAAAGTATTCAGGAGCCTTTGCTCTATCGTGGTATTCCCCATTTGGTTATTAATTCTCGTGGTGGATATCATGTACTGGTAAAAACCGCAGAACTCAAGATTCACAAGGATTTTCAGCTTTTCAAGGTGATCGAGACACTAAACAACGAGGCAGGGAAAAACGGTGGAGAGGTAGTGTTTAACAATAATGCAATGGTTCCTATGCCGGGAACTTATCAAGCTGGACATTTGGTCACTTTTGAGGCATACTGAAATCATGAAAACTTTTCTGGCAAACTACTTTGAAAGTTTCAACTATGGTGCGTATGTTGAATACGATTTCGTCGTTGCCGCAAACGACGAAAATGAAGCTTTGGGTTTGGCGCTTGAAAGCCAAACAGATACAAAAGCAAAGTATTGGACAATTACTGAAATTGACCTTTCAACTCCAACTGCTATCTATGTACACTCGCATCGTACATAACATGAATAATGACTTTAACAATAACACGTAAGCAATTGAAAACTCGAAAAATTTATGTTTTTTGGTTTTTTAATTGACAACATTAATAATTTATGGTAAATGGATGAAAATTAAAGACAAAACCATTTATTATAAAACAATTGACAAACAAGAAAACCGTGGTATGATGGGTTAATTCAAACGAGGAAAATTCATGCGTTATACCAAGTGCCAAGTTTTCAAGAAAGACGGTAGCAGGGTTTTCATCATGGTAGATCAAGATGTATTGGACCTAGAACGGGAGAAACTAGAATCTGACAGCACTGTGGCGGCAGTTCTATTTGAGGGTGACGGTCCAAGCTACGATTGGGATGACCAATCTCTATGTTGGCAGGGTCGATTGTTTTAATTTTCTTGACACGTTGTTATTATCTGTTATAATTGAATCACCAATTAACGGAGAACGCAAATGTCCCATTATTCATACTCTCTTGAGCCGGAAGCTCTTGTGAAAGCCGCCTCGTCCATAGCCGAAGATATTTTGCATGAAGTCGGGGACAGAGAATTCGCTATGGTGTATTCTGGTATGTCTGGTGTTGCGTTGGCCACCGCGTTGGCCATCGAATTGGACGACAAAGAACAGTTTCACATGGTATATGTACGAAAAGGGGGGTGAATCAAGTCACGGGTCTCCCGAGGAAACCTCAAAAGGGTTTCCTTTGTTTCTTCGTGGCAAGGGCCGCAAGTTGTTGGTATTTGTAGACGATTTTATTTGTAGCGGAGATACGAGGGCCTATGTTCTGAACACAATCCAAAAACGTTACAAATTTCCAGAAGACACAGACGTTGTTACGGTTTGGTCGGGGGCGTCAGGAGGTACCGGAAATTTCTTCCCGGATGGTGTTCCTCCTGAACACATGGAATGGGGAAAACTTGGAACTTTTCGCGGGTTTTTTGAGTGATCTTGACATTCCTCAATCTCATGCTATAATTGAATAGTCAATAATGGAGACAACATGAACACAATAATTCAAACACTACAAAACTGTGGTCTGCAAGTAGAACCGGGTTCTACTCCCAGTGAGGTCACTTCTGTCTTGATGAAAGCAGAGGAAGATGATCTATGGAAAGCGTTCAACCGAATCTGTGATGGTAACCCCATTGGATTCAAAGGAGAGGATGCAGTCCAGAAAGTCACTGTAGCCTATGCGTTGGCCTATGCAGTTGAAAATGATCTTGATTCGATTAATCAGGAAGCGGTAGATGCCGCCAGAGAAAAAGCTGTCGAATTGGTCGAAAGCTTGAAACCTGAAGAATCGAGCAAGAAGATTACTCGTACTCGCACCCCCGAGCTTCGTGGGGAAATGCTTCAGTATATCAAGGACAACCCCAAGATGACGAAACAGGAGGTGGTCAATGCGTTCCAAAGCCTCTACCCAGAAAAGGCAGAAACCACTTTGGGGCAATACTATCATGGCTGTCGAAAGGAAGCTGGTTTGAATCCTAACGGTACTCCGGGACGCAAGAAAGGTGATACAATGGAACTTGTCAGGAATATTGTCGCCGAAATGATTGCGAAAAATCCAGACATTGAAGTTCCTGAATTGAAGGATGCTGTTTTGAATCATCCTAGCATCAATCTTTCGCCATCATCCGTGCAGGTATATGTATACCGTGCGCGTAGCGACATCAAAGGCAACTAAAGGAGAAACAACATGCCAAGCCGTAAAAACTTTCCGAGTCATGTCAAGGCTCGTCGCGTACAAGCATTGGAGCAGGTGAAGGCTCGTGTCAAGGCCAACGGTCGTGCCAGTGAGACCGCACCGAAAGAGAAGCAGGATATCACAGGGGATCGTGAACGTCAACGCCGGGAGCAAGCAAAGCACGAACAGGCACTGCTGGAAAAGCGAGTGTAAACTCTTGACTTCGCCCAAATCTTAGTATAGAATCGTATTATGAAAATACACTTTTGTTCACAGATTTGGGCGGAACGGATGGACAGAAGCTTGTACCATAATGGATTGGGCCAAATCAAACACCCATGATGAATTAGTGTCAAGTCTTGTCAAATATCACATTCCACGCTACATGGAGATTCATGCAAATAGGCTGAATTTCATGTGGGATAAACGGTACCACAACGAACGTGGATTGTATACAGATTTCATTCAGGTAGAAGAGAATTATCGTGGAACTGGACTAGCTGAAATGCTGTATTACCGAGCAGCACTGTGGGCTAAAAATATGGGTAAAAGATATCGCTTTTCACAGTGTCAATCCGAACCCGCAAAAAAGTCATGCAAAGATTCATTGATCGTGGTATGGTATACACTGAAACTCATAGGATGTTCAATCGTGTATACAAATTCAACTATCTGGACACAACCAAACCCCTTTGGAAGGAGAAATAAAATGGCAGCTGTACATTCTCGTGGACACGGCTTCACTGTAAGAAACGGAGATTTTTGGATCAAAGAAACGCACCCCCACACGGTGTTCACAACCAATGAAGATGAAGCAAAGTTTTACTTTACGCACATGGAAGCACGGGAAGTGGCCGATTATGTTTCCAGAAATTTTTCGTTCGAGCCTGTTGACAAGATGTAATTTTTCTGTATAATTGTAACTATCAACTCAAGGAGATTTTCATGAACGTGCAAGAACTGATCGAACGATTGAAAGCTGAACGCAAGTCTCTGGATTCCGATATCGGGGAATCCGATGGTTCGATTTACTTTCACTATCCGCGAAAGGGCTGGCAGCGTATCAGTCGTTAGGAAGCAAGTCAACCGCTTGAAGTCCATTTGAACACTCTTGCGTGGGTCGAGCGACACGCACAGCCCGCGTAACTACGACAGTTTTCGAGTCAAGTCCTTCTTAGGGCTTGACTTTTTATAATTGATCAGTATAATAGTAAATAATAACTGACACGGAGAAAAAACATGCGTACCTTCATCTACTACATTGTTTTCGTGATTCTGATCAACTACGTCGGTTTTGAAATGCTTCGCCAAATTGAGGGTATCGGGGAACCGTCAATCCAAACAATTCCGGTTGAAGTAGAAGGAGAATCACTTTACGTCCCTGAACAGTACGAGATTGATGATCCGGAAGTTCAATGTCTGGCCGAAAATCTTTATCATGAAGCGAGAGGCGAGGGTGAGAAAGGAAAGTTGGCAGTAGCATTCGTTACCATGAATCGGGTACGACATTCTCGTTGGCCTGACACGGTATGCGAAGTTGTACATGATCCTTATCAATTCTCATGGACGCATCAGGGAATGGAAATAAATCTGGACAACCCCATCGAACGACGTTCATGGAAACGGTCTCAAGAAGTCGCTCTTGAGGTCTTGAATCGACGGCATATCAATGATATGTTGGGTGTTACCCATTACCATGCTACCCACGTGTCTCCCAAATGGGGCAAGGCTCGCGTGGCGCAAGTGGGGAACCACGTGTTCTATTCAAGTGAATAAAATACGCAATCAAATTGATTGATTTTCTGTGAATACAATGGTATAATGGAATACAACAGAAAAGGAGAATGTAATGGGATTTTCATGTAAGGGAGAAATTCAGATTCCGGTAGATGAATGGGCGAGATTTGTCCTTCAATATGCCAGCACCGGTCCAGCGTTTGTGTCGTTGGGTCCACCTGTGTTGGTAGGAGACGAATTGGTTGTTCCGTATTCTGCCAATACCGAATGCCATCCATCTCAACAGGTTGAACCGCCCGAGTGGTTACTCGAAAACAATGGTACCATGTAGTATTCAAATAAGGACATTCTAATAGAACAGTACAACAGGGATTGTGCAGCAGTTTTTTCGAAATTGGCAGATACTGGGGAGTGTGACATTCGTCTTATCTCTAACCTAGTTGCCTATTTTCTCCATAATGGTTCCATGTTCACTCTAAACGTGGAAGTTACATCGTGGGGAACTGTCGAAGTTAATGTATCTGAATGTACGACTCCTTACGGGAGAATCCACAATAATGATTCTTCGGAGTTGGGAAGAGGACTTGAACCTGTGGTAAAACACCACATTACAGAGTATATCAAGTCCGTCGCGAAAGTAGGAAATTTAGAACGTCTGTCTCCCCAATTCAAGGCTTTTGCCTTGAGAATGTTGGAAACACAATTAAAAGGATGAACACAATGGACACCACAAGCCGTGTTACCGAACTACAGGCGATTTTGGATCGACTTAATGCACCGCATAGGAATCTGGAAGAACTTGTAGCAGAGGGAGTCCATGAAGGCTTGCAGTTTGTTCAGCACCATGTTCGTATTGGGCCCAATTACTGTCTGATTCGACTGGTACAGGATCGCGATGGTACAGTAACACCCAATATCGATTGTAGGATTCCGGTATGGAGGCTGCGAGAAGATTTTAACAATCTTCGAATCGAAATTGCCTTACAGTTGTTCGAAGTATGTTATCCTGATGTTATCGAAGGATAACAACATGTCAGATTCATGTAATTTTTGTGATGGTCAGGAATGTCCATCACATTTCCCAAAACCAACATGTCGGTTGACAAAAGAATTGAAAGAGCATGAAAACTGTGTGACTAAGGTGGTGATTCGTGATATAATTAAACGAAGAGAAGAAAACGGTGACAATATACCGTGCCCTATGAAAAGAATTAAAGAAAGGGTTTGACAATTAACCCCCGGTCTGTATAATGAAATTATCTAACAGTGGAGACACAAATGATTCTTCAAATCCTCGGACTTTTTTTCGTTGTCATAATCAACGTCTGGTTCGCCATTCGGATTGGTGATTGGTGTTTTGATCGTATGTCTGGTGAACGTGCTGGCGGAGTAATCATCCTGTCATTCTTTCCTTCTGTTGTTGCGGGATGTCAAACATTCACATGAAAAAATTCAAGCACGTCTGAGACTTTGTGATCTAGCTAAAAGAATACTGTCATATCCACAGCATTGAGCGACCGGGTGTAGCGTCCAACGGAGAAGTCAAACGGTGGATTGGACAAGGTGCGGTTCTCATCAATGGGGAACGCTGGAAGCCGGTGGACCCTTGCCCTTTGATCGAAAGTGTGGTACTATTCCCCAACGGTTCGCGTCGAACAACTTTACTCTAATCGGAGGAAGAAACTGTACAATAGCAACTATGACTTTGAATATCGTACTTGGGGCCTTCCGCCTAGTATCGATTGCGTTCTGAATGAGTATCTGGGACGCCCTTTCAGACCCCGCAGAGGCTTTGATACTCGAAGTGAGCGTCTAGCACACCGCAACAAGATGATCAAACGTAGAAGCCGTCGAAAGATGGCAAAACAGTCCAGAAAAAAGAATCGCTAGGGGTTGACTTTCAATCCAAAGCATTGTACAATTGAATTTCAAAACATCAACTGGATGACAAACTGATGAACAGTAACTATGTAGGCGAACAAATTGACAAGATTCTTTCCGAAGTTTCCAGTCGCACCGAGAAATACGGGACCACAGAGCGAGAGGGGCAAACGTTGATGAACGCTCTACATTCAGTTCGCCCTGATTTTTACTCTCGCCTGATGGATGAAAATGGACCTGATCCGTTCTACAATGATGATCTGATCCACGAATGTTGGGATCGGATTGTAACCGAATTGACCATTGAAATGGAAAGGGGGTTTGAATGAGTTGGGGAATTGTTATCCTGTTGTTGGGTGCAGCGGTTTTTTCGTTCGCTATCATTCGTGCAATTTCTATTGAAATGCGGATTGAGCGGTTCATAGACCAATTGCACGAAAAAACTGGTTCGGTGTCCATTTCGTTATACAAGGTCCAAGCCTTTGTGTATAGAGGGCATCGTGTTATCCTAGATAAGGGATGTTACAAAATCTACAAGAAGAAAAACTTTTTTAAAAGCTTTTTTTCTTATCGCAGTAAGGTACTACAAGCAGAATTCAAAAACATTTCTCAGGTTGAGGAATACATTGAGGAATGGTATAGCGACAGATTTTCTTCAAAGACAGGCCCAAAGACAAAGAGAATTTTGTGATTTTTGAGGTATACAATAGAATTTAATTCAACGGAGAATGATAGCATGGTTATTGATTTACTGTGTGCGTTATTTCTGGGTCTCAATTTGTTTGCGGCGTTCCTCGTTGTCGTAAAATTCGAAGATAAGATGCAACGGATTCCTTACGGGATAGCGCCAATCCTGCTAATGTCACCATCTTTGATGATGTCTCTTTTGCGACAAAATAATTGGTAAAAAGCTTGACAATAGTTTGATTCTCTGATATGATGGAATCATACTAAATAGAGATACATGAAGGGAGAGAGGTGGATAGGGGTACATCTTCGGGTTCGCCCGTTAAGCGGCCTTCGATCTGATCTGGTGAGAATGAGACGCTTCGTGTATGATGTTCGCATCATGCTCAAAACAATGCCCCGTTTAATTTTGAAAGGGATGGTATTCACCATCCCTTTTTTTCAACACTCAATGAGGATTAAAAAATGATCAAGATTTTTGCAAATAGTATCTTTGCGGGTGAAGGACAAATTGAAGACGGACGTATTGTAAACTGTCCCGCAGTGCTTGGAGATCATGTATTTGAAGCCATCGAAGAGGCTCTCGACAGTAACAAAGATCATGTCTTTGTCGAAGGGGTTGAATACACTTGGGAACACGACAGTGACCAGTTCCAAGAATACACGGTAACTTGGGAGATTCAAATTACTGCAAAATCACCAGAGGAAGCTGCACGACGCGCCCACGCTATCCAAGTTGGGGAAAATCGCGCACTTTCCAGCAGTTATGATGTCACCGACGAATTTGGTGATTACACTCTCGTGGATGTTGCGGGTTTGGAAGATGATTGACAATCTTTCATTTTTCTGGTAGGATACTGGTATGAATTTCGCATACAAAAGTATTGCCGAAAAAGCTTTGCAAAATATAAACCGAGTCGATCTTGATCCGGGTCATTTAGTTGCGCTGATGCGAATGGAATACGGCGTGTTGGACGATCTACCGGCTGTTGTATTTACTGACTATGCACACACCCTTGCGCATTGCATTGATACTGGTGAAGGGGAGTTGATGGACCAGCTTGCAGCCAGTTTCGCTATTCCAACTCGTGAAGAAACACAAAGAAAGGCTTGACAGTACTAAATGTATTTGGTATTATGAAATCTGGGTCGAAGAACAAAATAAACAAAGTTCTTCAACGTGCTAACCGGTACTATAGTACCAATGATTCGCCTGAACCTAACTGAGGAAAATTGGATGATCAGAGCACCGCCGTAAATCATAAACTTCTTACATATACTTAAAAAAACTTCATATACGTAAAACGCAAACCCCCCAGCCTAGACTTGGGGGTTTTGTATTTTTTGGGGGTTGACAATAGCAGTAGGGTCTGATACAATTCAATTAAATCAAACAAGGAAGTTTCATGGACGACTTTACCGCAATTATGATTGCCGAAGGTGTAGAAGAACCGGAATCGGAAGAACAGTACATTCAAGCATGGCAACATCTTCACGATACCGGACTGGCATATCAATTACAGGGTTGGTTCGGTCGAACCGTTACCAGCATGATTGAACAAGGCTTTGTCACAGCATAAGGAAATTTGGAATGGCATTAAGCGAAGAACAACTCAACAATTGGAGAAACGTCCTGTATGGCATAATTGGCCCTGTAGCCGTCTTTTTGCCGGATTCAGAGATTCAGGAAATGTGTGACTCGATGAGTGAGAAACTATCTAAGATGGAAATTCCGGGAGCAGAGTATCTATCGTTGAATACAGGCGACATGGTATGGGTAGATGGTACCACAAAGGCTTATGTCAAAGAAGTAGGACGCGTCTCGTCTGTTCTCAAGATGGCTTCGGGTGGTCTCAAGACAGTCGTCAATGAAAGAATAAAACTGGAAAAGTCTTGACGTGTTCTAAAATATCTGTATAATTGAAAACATAATCAATTCAGAGATGATCATGAACTTCAGTTTCAACCAAATCAAGACTTGTGTGGAAGTCGTTCAAGCTAAGATTCGAGAATATGGCGTTCGCGGTGTTAATTGGGGGGGGTGTGGAGTTTTTGCCTCACTCTTGGCCGACAAGATGACATCTTTGGGAATTCCCGAAGATGAAATCAAGATCATAAACTATTCTTATGATGGAAACAAGTATGACTTGTGTGAAATCGAAGACACTCTTTGTTATCGTGATAAATACATGTGGTCAAATTGGGATGATATTGCACCCGGTATTGGTATTTCCCATACACGAGTTTGTTGGAATGATCATATATTTGATGCTGAGGATGGTGTCGATTTATTGGCAAACAACATGAAATGGAGTAGTTCGGCAGAACTCTGCAAAGGTCATTTTTCTCATGAGGCAATGAGGCAACTGGCTTCGAACCCCTTTAACTGGAATACATGTTTCGACCGGGACCAAATTCCTATCCTGCAAGAAATCATCGACAACGCGTTTTCATGTTTGGAGCAAAACAAAAATGTTCTGTAAGCATGATTGGAAAATTCAAACAGAAAGGTTCATCGAAAGCAATTTCGAGAGAGCGGCTAGGCTCAAGGTTCCATTCACGGGAAACGATAACATGGATCATTCGGCGACTCACATTGTTATTATGACATGCAACAAGTGTGGTAAAGTCAATAAAACTGTGACGAGAACTTGACAACAGTCTGGTCACATGGTATAGTAAACACTAAATCAATGGAGACAAAGAAATGGCACTGTACTACAGTTATAGACATGAGGGAATTGCTCACTTGTTGGTTAGTGTACACGTAGGTGGAGAGATTGACGCTGATGCGTTGAACGCTGCTGTCATCGAGAGCCCCGGTTTTTTTGGTTCAAGCTGATGGCCATGAACTTGAACGGGCGATCAAGATTGCTACAAATGGATTGAACAGTAAGGCTCCGGTTCGTGTAATGACCTTCGTCGGCGACGAGGCTCGGAAGATTCTCTTGAACTGGGAGTAACAGTAACATCTCCGTGGAAGCCCCGTACCCGTTCTAGTGGTACAGGCAACCCAGAAGGGCAGATTATCTCCGTGGTCTGCCCTTCTTCTTTATATATTTCATCCATTTACACGAAAAATTGAGTTTTGTCAAATATATAAATTGTTTGACTCGCTCCAGTATACGTGATAAATGGACGAAACCCATTAAAGTAAAATAGTTGTTGACAGATTACAATTTATCTGTATAATAGCAATTAAACGCAATCACGGAGATAAGTAAATGACGAACAGCGACCTGCACAACATGATCAACGATGTTCTGGCCAAAGCCCGTAGTCTGTTTCATTTTGATATGAAGGTTGAAATCAACATTCGCAACATGGGACGGGTAGGGGGTACTGCCCAACTTATCGGTAATCGTTACATTCTCAACCTTAACGAACAGTTGATGAACAGTGGTTACCAGAATGCGTTCGAGACTGTGACACATGAAATTGCACACTTGGTATGTTTTCGTTTTCCGCATCTGGGTAGAAACCATGATCGCGGTTGGAAGCGTGTTGATCGTCTTCTCGGTGGTACTGGCGCACGTTGCCATTCTATGCCGCTCGAAAAGAAGCGTCGTACTCGCAAAGCAATCTATCACATTGATGGTAGACAATTGGAAATCGGTTATACACAGCATCAGCGCATTCAAAATGGACGCCGGTATCATATCAAGTCTAGTGGTACTGAAATTCTGCCGGGAATGTTCACGGGAAAGACGATTCTCGCTTGACAAAGGCGAAAAATCTGGTAGTATAGAAGGTGTGGAGAGAAAAAGTTCCATAAAGCTTCAAACGTGTGGCGTTGAAGATGAACAATTGGAACTTTTCAGGAGATTCGAGGATAGCCGGGACAACCGGAGTCTGATACAGGCTTGAATATCTCCACATCAACTAACAATTCAACCTAAAGGATAAAACATGCACCGCCAAATTGATGAAATCAAGATTGTAATGTCTTCTGGTGAAGCAGAATGGTCCGCTCTCGCACTCAGAAATTTGTTGGAGGACCAGCTTACGATTCAAGACTTACATGAAAAAGAAATTCAGGTCCTAAACGATCTTCTTGCGACGTTGGAGTCTAGCCCCGACAACGAATGACAAAAACCAAGAAGGAATAGCAATTCCATCACACCGAGGGGCAGATTATCTCCGTGGTCTGCCCTTCTTCTTTGTTCATTTCGTCCATTTACCATAATAGTTAGATACCGTCAAGATATTCCTTCGCCCAATACTGGAACAATCGGAGTTGACAAATCATTATTCTTCCTGTAGTATAGGAATCTGAAATTGCTGGAGAGTACGAGAGACGGTTATCTCGTGTCTGCTGGTGTAGGGTGGATTTAATGCCACCACCATCAGGTCTCCAGACATAGTGGAATCCCGATGGTCCCCATTGGTCAAAAGGAGGAAGCGAAGCCAATTTTTTCATTCAAAATTACAGGAGAAAGCAAATGTGTTGTGAACCCTACATCCCCGGAGAAGGTAAGTGTGTTGGGAAATGTCCTGACTGCGATTGTAATGTTGACGCAGATGGCGATTGTATGGACAACACAAACTCTCAAAATGACATCGTGCAAGTGGCAAAGTCACTTGGATATAGAAAATACATCAACCCACAGATTTTTGCAAAGCCTGCTGGCTATTCCCTTTTAGTGATCAATGTGGATGAAATGATACTTGCTCAATGGTTTCTTGGTCTCACCAGTAAAAATTTGGAGGTGTGGAGTTCAACGGAACTAGAAGAATTGCCCGACTGCTCGTTCAAGAGTCAAATCGCACACTTCGAGAATAATTTGAAGTCTGTGCCACCAAACAATATTTTTTCTTTCATTACTCTTGAAGAGAAGATAGAAGAATTAATGCCATGAAACTGCCTCTTGGGTATAGTAAACTCAAACCTGCTGAAAGGAAAGCGGTAAGGCTTCGTTACATCAAAAGGCAAGAGGGTAAATGCTACTGGTGTGGCAATCCTCTTGATGAGGACCCTCCTGTAGAGATTACCGAAAAGAAGATCAACTGGAAACTTTTCCCACCCAACTTTTTGGATCATCCTGTTCATCTTCAACATTGTCATGAGACAGATTTAACTGAAGGTGCAGTCCACGCTTACTGCAATGCCGTAATGTGGCAGTATCACGGACGGTAAGCAATCGGTTAAGCGACTGGTTAAGCAGCCTCTAAGCCACCCTCAGGGGCTCTCAGGATGCCTACCGGGTTACGCATGCGTTAGGGGTTATTGTCCCTTGACATATCTCTACAGTATGGTATAATGGAATTATCAAGCAAGACCCTAAGGAGGAGGACATGCTGAAACCGTTCATTGTAATTCACGAGCATAGTGGATACACGGACGTTGATATCGTTATGGCGGAAGAGATGCCCGACGGACTCGACCTCACCTACGAATTATTTCGGGAAGATGAATTCCTGACGGTCGATCACTTACCGGATTTTTTGATTAAAGCTCTCGACCTTGACGCTCTTCAGAAAAAAATTCCGGCTAATTTGGTCATCACACTTCCGAGCCGAGAAGAGCGCGCAGCATACCTCGAAAATCTTTTCGAGACAGTCGGACGGGATGCTGCCGAGCGGTTACAAGCCTGGCACGTTCTCCGCGAGGCATAGGCCAACATAGGCCAACCCACCACCATACCACAAGGCTTGACGCTTGTCAAGCCTTTTTTCGACTTTTTTCGACTTTTTTTCACTCTCCAGCATAGCACAAAAAAAGTTAAATGTAAGTCTTGACATACACGTTGTAGTGTGCTAAATGGACCAAATTACTATTTCAAAACAATAGTAAAATAGTTCTTGACAATGTTCGTAATCCCATGCGATACTGACCACTCATTCAACGGAGACACAAATATGAATATCAACGAACGGCTGCAAATGATTCTTGACGCTGGTGCTCGTGGGCGATTCTTCACTGTCAAGTTCATCAAGCGAAGCAACAACCAGAAGCGGGTTATGAACTGCCGTCTTGGTGTCCAGAAGCACTTGCGAGGCGGTGAGAAGTCTTACAGCGACAGCGAGAAGCAATTGGTCACGGTCTATGACCTTCAGGCCAAAGGATACCGTGCGATTGCTCTGGAAGGTCTGCTGGAAATCAACGGCGTTCCGGTCCCGACAGAATAACACAATTTTCCAAAGGGTTCGGGCGACCGAAGTCGCCCTTTCTCTTTTGTAAAGTTCATCCATTTACCATACGTTCAATGGTATTGTCAAGAAATTTAATTGCAAAATAATTCTTGACAAATCGTAAAGTATCAGTATAATCATGGTTAAGTAAACACGGAGACGAACATGACTTACGCCGAATTTCAACAGTATTGCTCTCGCTTTGGCTTCATCGAAGCCCCTCTCACGGAAGAACAATTCGACCATTGTGTAGATGCTGGCCTTTCGGATCAAGGTATCTATGGTGTGGCTTGTGACGTTATGGCAGATATCGAATTCAACGCAGCGGTTTGCGGAAACTTTTTTGCGGAGATTGATCATGAATGAGAATCGCGAAGGAGCGTTAATTCTCCATATTCCCCAGATTTGCGCTCCGGGCCATGTGATTTCCTAACCTCTCCCTGAACATTGGGAAGCTTCGGCTTCCCTTTGTTTTTGTATTTCATCCATTTACCATACATCCAACCGTATTGTCAAGAAATTAAATTATATAAAAACTCTTGACAACCTATGGTATGGATGAGACAATGACCATATATTCAAAGGAGATACAAACATGAAATCCATCTTGTTTTTCGATCCTACGACCCGCATCAAGGTCCATTCTGCTACCAGCGCCGAGGACGTGGATCGTACCATGAATTCTCAAAAGGCCAAGCTGTAGCCTTGTATGAAATAGACAATGGTGACCTGAAAGCGGTGGCTCGCTTGAACAAGAATCTGCCGGGTAATGCTCGCTTCATTGAAGGCCCCGAATTCTAATGTATAAACTGATCGATCTGGTCACAGATGAAGTCGGGCCACAGTCATGGCAAACATACCATGAAGCTCAAAAACATGCAAGCCGAACACAAATAATTGTCACGGATGACGCTATAGAATGAATGAAACGTCATCCAGAATGGGCAAAAGAAGGACTTAAAGTTCTTGACAGTGTTTAGAATTTCTGTATAATAACAATAAACTGATAGAAGGAACTGTTATGGGTGATTACGATCTATATCCCGGAACGATGGGTCCTGCTGGACTTTGTATCGATCTTCTCGGTATAGAGCATGTCATAGCCGGTGAATGGCGTGATCCGGTCGGACTTCGGAACGTCAGCGAGTCTGATGTTGAGTCTATTGTCTCTCTTGCTGCTGAATGTGATGTTAAAATCACAGTCAGAAAAATACCTTGTATCTAGCATTTCGTGTCGCCGGAAATCGTTTCAAACAAATGGAGATAAAACATCATGCGTAACAGAGTCAAAAAGATTAGCAAACGGGAATGGTATCATCTGGGTGGATTGGCTCGCTCGGGGTTGTTCAGGAAAGCCAATAGTCGCGGGGTTTGGTCATATTACATTGATACCACTGTTTTTTCATGAACTCTTGACAATTGGTAATCTTTTGGTATAATAACAATCATCAACCAACGGAAACCGACCATGAAAAGTTTTTTCGCCAACATGTACCGCAAATTTTTCTGTGCCCACAATTAGACAATTTTGCGCCAAGAATTCATCGAAAGTAACGTTTCGCGGTTCGAAAAATCGCTAACCGGAGCTTCCGGAAAATTCGGATACACGACGGACGACTTGAAAGGAACAGAGTCTGTCATTGTTTGGTGTACAAAGTGTGGCAAAATCAAGCACTACGTCACTCGCACCTAATCGATTTCTCCGTAGACATTGAGAAGCTTCGGCTTCCCTTTGTCTTATATATCTCACCCATTTACCATATCCCAACATCATCTGTCAAGAACTTTATTTTCAATCTTTTTGTATCAAAACTCTTGACATACTACGGTATGGATGAAATAATGGACCCAAGTTAAACAGACACACGGAGAACAACATGGAAAACTTTTATAAACAATGTCATATCGGTACTGGGGATTATAGCGTATGGGTGACCATTAAATTCAAGGACGGAACCCTTTCTATCACGGGCGTAGAATCCCCACTACGGAACGGAAATTGTCGAGGCGGGTGTGGCCAGATTTCAACCTATCTAAACCCCTGCGGATTCCAAACCTTCTCAAATGGTTGGGACGCCGTAAAGGTCGCAAAACTCAAAAACATTTGGGATGAATGGCATCTTAACGATGCACGGGCCGGATCTCCGAATCAAACTCTGCTCCTTGGAATCATGGAAGAAATCGAAAAACCGTCTAACCTTGACTATTATCATTGGGCGTGTGAGAAACTAAAAAAGGCGGGAATTTATGAAGACCCAGAACACATCGTTGATGGTAAACCATATCGGTATGGTTCCAAATGGTTATTCGAAGAAGTGCCCGATGATGTTCTTCAATTCCTGCGAGACCTTCCCGATAGCGAATATTCGCACCCGTGGGGAGAAACAGGGTAACGTGTCATTATAACCAAACAAAGGGAAGCCGAAGCTTCCCTTTGTTTTTTCTATTTCATCCATTTACCATATCCTAACATCATCTGTCAAGAAAAACATTTTCAATCTTTTTGCATCAAAACTCTTGACATACTACGGTATGGATGAGACAATGACCCTACATTCAACGGAGACACAACCCATGCAAGGATACCTGATCGACCCGAAGGCTCGCACCATCACCGAAGTGAATTACGATGGAAGCTTGCAGTCTATCTACAAACTGCTCGACTGCCGCACCATCGAAGCTGCACCGATCAACGACCACACCGAATGTTCTGTGTTCGTGGACGAAGAGGGGCTGTTCACCGAAGAACGTCCTCTGTATGCCTTCCAGTTCATGGGCGGACATCAGCCGATGGTTGGAAGGGCTTTGGTCATCGGCCCGACCGATGACGAGGGCAAAACTCTGGAGCCCGACGACATCGACATCGAAACCCTGTACCGGATCACCATGTTCGGGACGATAGGCTAACACCAACGTCCGTAGAAAAGGGGAGCAACGCTCCCCTTTTCTTTCATAGGATTCACCCATTTACTACAACACCGCACCACTTGTCAAGAAAAATATTTTCAATCTTTTTGTATCAAACCCCTTGACAGCCTACGGTATGGATGCAATAATGACCCTACATTCAACGGAGACAACACCATGAACTACGGAGACCAAAAAGCAAAAGAGATTGTCGAAGCCATCATCAAGGCGTTGGACTCTGCCGATTCCAAAGGCTGGAAGGCACCATGGACCAAGCTGAACATGGGCGGACATCGTAACGCATTCTCGATGCGTCCATATCGTGGATTCAATCCGATCTGGCTGGCCTTCGTCGCTGATCGCGAAGGTTACACTTCAACCTATTGGGCTACCTTCAATCAATGGAAAAATGCTGGCCTGAAAGTCATCAAGGGAACCAAAACTACGCCGATCTGTTTCTGGCAGCCGTCGAAGTATACCAAGACTCTGAATGACGGTACCGAAGAAGAGCGTAGCGGGTTCCTGTTCAAAGTTTACAACCTGATCAATGCTTCATGCGTCGAAGGCTGGGAAGAGCCTACCACCGAAAAGCTGGAAGCAATTGATACGCTGGCGCATTGTGAAGCAACCATCAAAGCAACAGGCGCCAACATCCAGCATGGCGGTGATCGTGCATTCTTTGCACCATCGCTCGATCTGATCCAGCTTCCCCAACGGGATCAATTCGATAGCACCGAAGATTATTACGCTACCGCGTTCCATGAACTGGTACACTGGACCGGGCCAGAATCTCGCCTCAATCGAGAATTCGGAAAGCGTTTTGGTGATAACGCCTATGCTTTCGAAGAACTGGTTGCAGAACTCGGCGCAGTCATGCTTTGCTCTGAACATGGCATCGAAGCCGTCTCTCGACCGTCTCACGCCTGTTACATCAAGAACTGGATCGAGACCCTCAAGGCCGACCCGAAAGCTCTCTGGACCGCTGGCAGCAAGGCGCAACAGGCTACCGATTACATCCTCGGCTTCGCGGAAGCCGAGGAGATTGACGAAGCCGCATAACATTAGATCAATCTAATCTTCAGGGTGGTCAATTATTGACCACCCAATTTTTTCATATATTCACCCATTTACTACAACATCATACCACCTGTCAAGAACTTTATTTTCAATATTTCTGTATCAAAGCCCTTGACAACCTATGGTATGGATGAGACAATGACCCTACATTCAATGGAGACATGAGCATGACCAACTACCTTCTCTTCCAGATCATCATGACCTCAGAAAAAACCAACTCCATCAATCGAGAAGGCTGGGATTGTGCTCGTATGATCTTCCCCAGAGTACATGCCTATCTCGCCAACTATATGGCTTTCAATGTCGAACGCCGAGTCTCTGACCTCAACAACTACACGATGGTAGCTCGTGTCAAGGCTCAGAGCCTCGATGAAGTCTTTGAACTGACCAACTTGTGGAACGATCCCAACAAGGTAAAGAAGTTCCGTAAGAGTGTCCGTAGCGGCTCCGTGGGTGACATCATAGCAGACATCATCAATGATCGATTCTACATGATTGCATCGTCCGGGTTTGACGACATCACTGATCATATAATACAATACCCATACATAATACTCAAGGAATAAACATGGAAGCATACAAAGCCTTACTCGAAGCTCTACTCGAAGACATGGATGAAATCGAAGACTACTACGACAACCATACATCTGACAACAAAAAAGTTAGTCAGATGGTTGAAGACATCAGGGACACGCTGGACCTGTATCGTGACGGACCTACCGATGATGATCTGGTTGTCAGCGACGAAGAGTATGACATCGAGGTCAAAGCGGAGGTGTGGGCCAATCTGGAATGATACCATACCATCACCAGACCCTAGGGGACACCCCTAGGGTCTGGTAAACTGAAAACAAGTTTGGGATATTTTTTTCACTATAAAAATAAAACTTGACAGCACCCCTTGGCCTGTGCTAGGCGACCAGAATTAATATGCTATTAAATTTTTTGTCAGACCTTTTTGTGCGAAAAACTGTATACAGGTTTGGTCCTAATTTGATAGATTTTCAGATTGTTGAATGTTTATTTGTTGTTTTGAAAAAATTTCTACCAAATTTTTTGATTGATTATACTATTGAGGATTGATTATGAATATTTTTAAGAAAAAGAAAAGACAGGCTGTTAAAATCTTTGAAGAGTCTTCTTTTTTGAAGAAGGGATTAGCATTTGGATCGGATTTTGATTCGATGGATTTTATGAATAATAATATTTTTGTTTAAATTGATGGAGACGACTATAATCGTTTGATTGATTTAGTTAGGCGTTTGGAAGAGCGTTGGACTGATTATCATACAATGCGGAAATTTTATGAGGAACGGGTAAAGGTATTATCGTCGAATTACAATAGTTGGTTGAAGGATACAATGATCCCGAAGTATATTGACGGTTTAGATTTGGATGATGTTATTTTTGAAGATAAGGTGTCTTTTTGAAGTAAAAGATAAGGTATTGGATCGGTTGAATGAAGTGTGTGGTTTTTATGAATGAACGGATCGGGTATCAACTAGTGCAGCAGCAGTTTCATATAATTCGGGTGAAACTGCTGTATTGAATTATAAATAGATTTATTATAGTAACAGTTAAAAACGGTATGGACATTAAGAACGTTATTGGGTTATATGAAGCTCGTAAAAATCCTGATAAGAATCCAAAGATTTCTGTAATGAAAAGGTTAGAAGAGCGTATTAAGAGTGAGGGTTCTGCTTCTAATTTGTATGTTTCTTTTTACTTCAATAGAGAAATTGGGAATTAACCCACAATCCGGTTATAATACCCCCTTGGGGATATATGCCTATCCTGCTGAGTATGTATGGGGGAGTGTTGAAGACGAGGATATGGCCGATCTACCATTCGCGGGTAATCGTAGTTTTGCAAATATATTCAATGGTTCTGGTAATATTGTTGATTTGAACAACATGACTAATCAAGAAGTTTTGAAGTATTTTGAGTTGATGAAGAAATTTTATTTAAAAAACACAGATGAAGACTGGAAGGTTTCGGTTGATCGCATTGAAGATATAATAAATCAGTCATCAACAATGTCGTATCATAGTGATATGCCGGGTGGCCGTTTTTGGCATGTTACAATGAGAGTGTCTCAGTTGTTGGGTTGGAAAAAGGCTGTTGTTACATGGAACAAAATGATGCGAGAGATGGGCATCGAAGGGTGTGTAGACAATGGTTCTGGCATCATTCACAGCTCTGAGCAAAATCAAGCTGTATTTTTTCTACGTCAGCTATAAAGAATGTTGAACGTTTGGATAACAAGTGGTCTTCTTTCGGTATTTCTCGCGGTAAGATAGAGGGTGCTGACCGGGTTAAGAAAATACAAGCACATAAAGAAATGTGGGCGAATGCACGTTCGGTTGAAGAAAAGGTAAAGCTGATTGAAAAGTTCGGTTTGCCTGATATATTGTATTACAATAACATACATCCTTCGGATGAAGTTCTAGTTTCTTACATAAATCGGATTAAAGAAATAGATTCTATTTTTAGTACTATAGATATTTTGGCATCATATCGTCGAGGGCGCTACAATCCTTCTTCTTTGGTTAAAGGAGCATTAATGAGAAAAGGTGGTATTGAAGCATTTAGGGATCTTTCATCCACATTCGAATTAACTTTGGAGGATGCCAGACTGGCACTGGAACTATTTGGTGAAGAGGAGGTAGATCATATATTGTTTACTTCAAAGAAGAACAAACATCTTTTGGACAAACTGGGGATGAATTAATTTATGCCATTACGTATTAGTGTGTCAGATAAATACATTGACGTAATATTGACTGTATTATGAAGATCAACCACATCATTTATCTCTTCGAGAGCTTTAAAGTTGCTAGAGACAAGTTTGTTCAGCAATCTGGTGATATCGAAGAAGTTAAAACTTATCTTGAAAAGTTTCGTGAATTAGCTAAAAGAAATGTGATTGAAAAAGACATCTCAAAATGGATTTCTCAAGGCTGGGATGCATTCAAGAAAGCAGTGGATGACTCGGAGCGGTATGGACGCAGTAAGACCGAGGTCAAGCGTAGTAAGAACGTAGGTAAGTCGATCAATATTCATGAAGACGATAACTGGTTAGTTGTAATTCCATTGGACAAGGACGCGAGTTGTTTTCATGGAAAGAATACGGACTGGTGTACCACCAAACCAAGTCAACCTCATTTTGAAGAATATTTTTATGATAAAAACGTCACTCTGATTTATTGTTTGAACAAGAAGAGAGGAGATAAATGGGCTATCGCCTATCATAATGAGATAGACAAGTTTGAGTTATTTGATAAGAATGATAATTCGATAGACGAAACCGAGTTTGAGACTGCAACAGGTTTTGATCCTGAACAATTAATAAAGTTGGCTAAGAAAAACGATTCCAAATTGGATTCTAGTCGTGATGAATATCGAGAATGGGCCAGAGAGCTTAAATCTGTTGATTTTGATTCTCTTACACAAAGAGACAAGCGAATTGAATACATTCTGATGAAAACTAAAGATGGAGAGCTTTTATCAAAATATTTAAAACAAATTGGTGATAAAGCTCCAGAGCAAATCCAACTTACTGCTATTCAAAAAGATGGAAATTCTATACGGCATATTGAAAATCCATCAGAACGAGTTCAACTTGCTGCTGTTAAACAAAATGGATATGCTATACGGCATATTGAAAATCCATCAGAACGAGTTCAACTTGCTGCTGTTCAACAAGAAGGACATTTTATAAAATATATTCTTGCAAAAGGCATTACTCCGTCAGAGCGAGTTCAACTTGCTGCTGTTAAACAAAATGGATATGCTATAGAGTATATTGAAAATCCATCAGAACGAGTTCAACTTGCTGCTGTTCAACAAGAAGGATATGCTATAGAGTATATTGAAAATCCATCAGAACGAGTTCAACTTGCTGCTGTTCAACAAGAAGGATATGCTATAGAGTATATTGAAAATCCATCAGAACGAGTTCAACTTGCTGCTGTTCAACAAGAAGGATATGCTATAGAGTATATTGAAAATCCATCAGAACGAGTTCAACTTGCTGCTGTTCAACAAGAAGGATATGTTATAAAATATATTATTAAAAAAGGCATTACTCCGTCAGAGCGAGTTCAACTTGCTGCCGTAAGGTCGAGGTCGCTGAAGTAAAGTTCAGGCTGCTGCCAGTAATAATCTTTGATATACAATTTTTTTAATAATAAAAGGCTCCCGAACTAGCCTTTTTTGTTATGCAATCTTGACACATTTGTGGAATGTTGTTATAGTATCTGCAAATAGGAATAAACTATAATGAATAATAGAACAATGAAAGAATATTTGGAACGAGTGATTTCTTTTGCTTCCGGTGGTGATCCAGATAAACGTCGCACTCTGGAGCAAATTGCGATTGGCTATAAACATAATTGGGAATGCGAGGACAATCCGGGGGAGTACGATAGTCTGTATGAATGTACCCATTGTCACAAACGTGTAATGGTAAGTATTGATGATCCCGCATCGTATCTGTATAATTACAATGAAGAGATTTGTCCGGAGCGTCGAGATGTCTACAGTCTTTTTATAGAAAACAATGGGAATGCTAGTAATGAATAATTGGTATGATTATAAAGAACTGTACGTCTCCAGCCCCCAGACCAAGACCTATGACCAAAAACCGAACCAATTAGACATAATAGACGCGATGAATCATGTGTGGAAAACCTCTTCTACTAAAAATTTGGATTTTTCTTCGGATGAAAAGAAAAAAGAATATGAACTCTTGAAGTGAATTTTGCAACAAATAGTTGATCTGGATCTTTTGGGTTCGGAGGAGTACGTCGAGAAATACGGGAAAGATGCTGATTTCGATCCGTATGTAATTGCCACAAAAGCAAAAAGTGCTATAAGTGATTAGAATCGGTACCCAAATTCCAAGTTGACCTGAACACCATTAAGGCGCTCATCTCCTATGTCAAAAGACCAATATTCGATAGAAACTCCCCCGACATATGAATCATTCAGTGGTATTTCTAATCCTGCCGTGGCGATTGACGTATTGTTTGGTGTAGTGTCGGGTAATAGATATCGAAGGGTTACTTCTGTACCATCACTATTTACCCCTACCCCAACAGCAGGTGCGTATCCATATTTTTCCCAAACAACACCATCTTCAAATCTGGATTGATATCCGCCCCACTCACCACCGGCTTCTAGGAAGAAATCTCCAAAGAATCTTCGTCCCATCGCGATAACTTGGTACCTCTCACCGTTCGCGAGCCATTTACCATGCCGCAGTGCCGTTCCTTGAAAGTCCCAACCCCAGTTCCCATGTTTTCCAGATGCATCCAACTGAATACCATACCCGGTGGTGTTGTATCCTAAATCATCCGACAAAACAAAAACACCATCTATACCAATATCAACTTCGGCATATACTGTGGTGGATAGGGATAGAAAAAATGCAAGAAGTAGTGTTCCTAAAGTTTTCATGTTAATTGAACTTCCATGTTGTCTTTGGTTATTTATGTTTATTTTTCAACAGTAACTATAATCGTTTGAGTTTTCTTGCTATCGTGCTAATATATCTATAAATAGTTTTATCATTTGGAGAGCTAACATGAAACATAAAGACGATTGGGTACGGAGCTTTAGACGGGTTGTCGAAGAATCTGCGATAGAATTACCTAGTGTAGATGGAGACGAGGAAACTGTTGTAGATGGGGAAAACGGACAAAATACCCGTGACTTGGCTAGACAGCGGTGGCTTGAAGGGCTTGAAGAAGTTGAAGGCGACGTTTCCGTAGAAGATGCTTTTGACGCAGGTTTCGACGCAGGACTAAGGGTGTCACGGGGAGAAGATTTATGAGTTTCATTGATTTTCTGACAGAATATACCATAACCGGTTACCGATCACCCAAAACTGCACAAGAAAAACGCAATTCTTCGGATTCAGATGAACTGACACCGAATATACGTGCCAAGCGAAACAAGAAGAACCTGCCATCAACATACGACGACAAACCCACCCATACAGAACGGAATTGGAAGAAATATAGAAAAGATCAATACAAATTGAAAGAAAATTACGAGTTGTATCATGATACTTATACTTCTGCAATTCAAGCCGCAAGGGATATCGCTACCCGGAGAGGGTATGTTATTGACGACGAAGAGGCCATGCGGGTTATCGGAATGGGTCCAAGGAAACCCAGTCCGGGTGAAACCAACGATTTGCATTTGAATCTGTACCACGAGAACGGGAAACAGGCTCGTGAGAGACTGCATCTTCAAGTATACAATCGGGGCACCGAACAACACCCCTACGAGCTAAACGTTTACATTTCGTAAAAAAAAACCCACCTGTGGCGGGTTTTTTATGACAAAAATGTGGGTCCGAAGTAACCCCAGCAAGTTTATTTTACTTTTAATATCATTGTATTATCTTCCTTAATTGTAATGGAATTACTATAGCGTATGTCTAAAATGTTTGCAAACTGTAAGTCAATGTGCTATTCTTATTCTATACGTGAAAAATTTATCGAGGAAGAAAAATGCTTAAAATTTTTAATAAAAATACACAGAAAAAAGAAGAAATTGAGTGTGAGAGTGAAAAAAAAAACTACGACCGCTACCCGATTCTTGGGTATGATCCATACCTGATGTGGTGTGAAGAGGATCAGGCTGAACAGAAAAAAAAAATGTGAAATTGTTCGAGGATCAATATCAGCAATTAATGGAAGAGTACGAAAGGGAAAAGAAAAACCATAAAGAAACGGGTTCCCTTCCTAGTGTTGATGTTATTCGAGGAGAGGACGATAGATTTTTGGTCGTTCAAGGGTGCGACCATTTGCGATGCAGTCGTATCGAAAAGATATACATTTCTTATAAGGGAAAAACACCCAGTATTACAAAAGTTTCTGAAGAAGGAGACAGTATTTGGTATTACGCACTAAAGAAGGGAATAGATAGTTGGCCTTATTCAGACAAAAGAACTCTTCCCGATACAGTCGTATATGAAATTTCCCCTAACCTAGCAACAATAACTATTCTCTTGGTATCTGGCATTGAAGAAGAAGTACATTGTTACGATTTTCAAGTAGAAGACCTTCTTCAAAAAATACGATCAGCGTGGCAGGGGTCGAAAGATTAAAATGAAAGAATATCCTAGCACCGAATATATGAAAACACTATGCGGTGAACTAAAGAAATATATTCCCGCCATGGTATCTGCTGAGATCAAACCGAAGCGGGAATTACAGGTTAAAGAGGCGTATGGGAAAATCTACGAAGCCCAGTTGTTGGCAATCTCTGTTGTTCGAGATATTGAAGTTTCCCATTTGCTGGGAATGAATGATGTTGTAATGCCGCATATTGTGAAAGAATACGCAATGCTGGCTTTTGCTTTGAAAACTATTACCAATAGACTTAAAGTAATGAAACAATTTGAAGGAGACCTTAACGGGACAGTTTCTGTTATGGTCCAATCTTTTAACATCAAAGAAATAAATTCTAGGTTGTATTCAGATTTAAAATGTTTAGCTGATTGTTATAACCTCGATCTGGATTTAAAATATTGGATGCAAGAATATAAACAATCCCAGATGTCCGAAGATTTTGTAAAAAGAATTACTGGAGAAAATATATGAGTCGTGCTCTACGTGGTGCGTATTATGGTTTCTTTATCGTAATCTTAGTCGCTTTGGTTGGCCTTGCGTTTTTAATCGGGATTGCAAATCACAATTTGCCTCGAATAGAAGTATGTAAGACTACGTATGCAATTGATCCATCTGGGGATGTAATTTTGGTGGTTTCCACTAGGACCTGTGTGGAGCAAACTATTGATTATATTCTCCCTCTTACGAATCCGGAAAGTGGGTCCAAAATCAAAGAATCTACCCTCTGAAACAAAAATTTGGTATTTTTTTTTTTCTTGACACTTTGTAGAAGGGTTGGTATAATTCAAATCATGAAAACAATTGAACATTACGAATATTTGGACTTGTTAAACGAATTGGACTACAAGCACGGTTCGTTTTATCATTTGTGGGAAATGGGTAAACCTCGTTTTGTTGAAGGCTCTGAGGCAGAAATCGTTATAACGGGTGCAGCGAGTTTCAATAGAAGTGGTAAATTTCTAGAATTCTTAATAAACGAGAATTTCTGGAATACTTTGACTTTCCAACAGAAAGCATTCCTGATTGCACATGAATGTCTTCATGTGACATATAATCACGGATATCGGTTGTTCAGACACGCCAAGACTCAGAGAGAAGTACTACTAATGAACTGGGCATGTGATATTGTCATCAATCATCGTCTCGTGGAGTTAGGTTTTTCTAGGGATGACATTGATCCAGAAAGCAAGTATTGCTGGATTGATACAGTGTTCAAAGAACGATCACATGAAATTGCGCCCAACCGAAGCTCGGAATATTACTACACCAAGTTGAAAGAAATGAGTGATGAAACTCTTGAAAAGTTGAAAGATATCTTAGAGACTGTTGATCAACACGTAGGTGGCTCCGGTGATGGCTCTGGGGAACAGGACGGCGACGAGAATAACTCAGACCAGTCAGATGGTGACAACGGCTCTGGGGAGTTTGAGGATATGACCGAACTTCTTGAAGAACTGGCTGAACGGATGGACACCCAAGAAATGAACGAGGTAGCAAAAGATTTTCAGAAGCGTCATAAAGACCTTGACGAAAAAATTAATGATGGTATAGAAACAAAAGAAGCAAACCAAAAAGCTGGTGTCAGTCCCGGAAACATCCTTAGAAAGATGGACCCCAACATGCGAGTCAAACCAAAACCAAAGTGGGAGACTGTAATTAAAAAGTGGGTCAAAAAGACTAGACTTGAAGAATTTCGAGTTGAAGAACAGTGGGCTAGAAACGCTCGTCGTTTCCAGTTGCTTCGAGATTCTGATTTGATTCTGCCTAGTGAAATGGAAACAGATGAGCCACTTATAGAAAAGAACAAAATAGGAATCTACTTTTTCTTAGACACTTCCGGTTCATGTTCCGGCTACTCCGACCGTTTTTGGAGAGCCGCCAAATCAATTCCTAAAGAGTTCTTTAACGTTCGTATGTTCTGCTTTGATACCAGAGTGTACGAGACATCTCTTGAGTCTGGTGAACTTTACGGATTTGGTGGTACTGCGTTCAGTCCAATCGAGGCAGAGATTCAAAAAATCATGGCCCGTGAAGAAGTTCGTTATCCGGATGCGGTATTTCTGATCACAGATGGATATGGTAATAACGTATCTCCACAGCATCCAGAAAGATGGCACTGGTTTATGACTAGTGGATATTCTACCAACAATGTCCCCAAAACTTCCATAATTCACAAATTGGAAGATTTTGAATAATTAGATTGACATACGGCAAAAATTGAAATATACTTAAAATACAAATCAATTGGAGAGAAAAAAAAAATGGCAAGATTTCCTAGTGAAAGTAAATTGGCCTTCTGGGCCACACACGGACTGAACGTTTTGTTCGAGGGTCCACACGGTGTTGGTAAAACGGCTCTGGCCGAGAAGACCTTCAACGAAATTTTCGGAGAGCGTGGCCGTGATTGGTTGTATTTCTCCGCCGCAACGATGGACCCGTGGGTGGATTTCGTTGGTGTTCCCAAGGAGAGGGTCGCTGATGATGGTGTTGTGTTCCTTGATCTTGTTCGACCTGAAGTGTTTGAGAGAGATCAGGTTAAAGCAATCATCTTTGACGAATTCAACCGTGCGCCGAAAAAAGTTAGAAACGCTGTGATGGAGTTGATGCAATTTGGCTCGATCAATGGTCATCGTTTCACTAATCTAAAGTGTGTGTGGGCAGCAGTCAACCCATCGAACGACGATGAGAACGACTATGATGTTGAAGAAATTGACCCGGCACAGCTTGATCGATTCCACGTACATTTCCAGTTCGGATATGACGTTAGCGTTCAATATTTTTATGAAAAGTACGGTGAAAAGGGTACGATTGCTTGTGAGTGGTGGAAGTCTCTTACTACTGATCTTCAAAAATCCATTAGTCCCCGCCGTCTTGATTACTGCATGAAGGTCGAATCCCTAGGTGGTTCTATCAAAGACATTCTCCCGGCAGGTGCCCCCTGTAAGGATCTTATTTCTCAACTTAAAAGTGGTTCTTTCATACGCATCTTGGAAGAAATGAAAGAGGGTTCAATCGGTAGAAAAGAAATGAGGGAACATCTGACCGATCCTAGCTTTTATACTTTTGTTGAAAATAAAGTAAAGAACGACGATGAACTAGCATCTAAACTGGTTCCCCACATGTCTGCCGAGAATGTGGCTAAGTTCTGTCAGTCTAACTCAATACATAAATTTGAAAAAATTCTAGAAAAAGTTGATGCTAGTGACAGTCCCGAATTTTTTGACGCTCTTAAGGAAATGGCACAAAGCACAACGGTTTCACAGACCAAGCGTAGAAAAATCAATGCATGGCTAACCACCAATTCCAATGTATATCAATACGAAGGACTTAGTGAGGATCTTCTTCAATTCTTGTCAATTGACCCGCAGAATCCATACGAAGAAACCACACATCACCGAAACGCGCGAATCCAAAACTTTTTGAGTCACATTGGAGAGCACGGGCTAACCGAGATTCAAAAAGATTTGTCAACTCGTAAAGCTGTAGTGAATGTTTGGTTGACTATTCTGGATAGAGGTCAGTTAGTATCTTTGAGCAACGATATTATGGAGAGAATTCTGTTCGTTATAAATGGAACTAAAAAAGACAAAGTTAAAAAAGCAATGCTGGAGTTTTTCGGATGGGAAGAATTCAATCTTTCTACTGATGACAAGAGGTTGGCGAAGATACGAACCATTGTTGATGCCATCCAACAAGAAAAGAAATGAGTTAAGAAGGTTTACCACAGTGTTACGAAAAGCCTCCGATTACGGGGGCTTTTTTATAAATAAAATTAGCCGGTTAATACAAATTTGATGAGAATACAAACCCTTTTAGAACTAATCGAGCCACGCGTCAAAGAGATCAACATGAGAGGACGTAAATTTGATCGTAAAACATCCGGGGATGGTGTTAGTAGATGGGCGTTGACATCAGATGAAGAAGGTAAAGGCTATGTGGGCGCTGGGCAGTTCTCTACAGTCAAGAAAGACCGAGACCCCCACTTCGTACAAAAAACCAGCAGAGACGCCGATATGGCCCGTAATGATGGATATTGGTATTACATAAAGAAAGTAATAGATAACAATCTATGGGAGAACCCGTATTTCCCCAGAGTCTATGAGTTCAAGAAATTTTACAAAGGTTCCAATGCACACTACCGCGTGAAACTAGAAACTTTAGTACAAATGGAAGATTTGAATAAACCGGAACTTATAGCCGTAGTTTCTAGAATGATTGGGGATGACCCCGAATACTTGGGAATAATTCAGCCCTATCATCATGAAAATGATATTATGGATTTGATCAAACAAATTTTCCGGCGTGTTTGGGACGGAAAAAAATCTGACAAAATGGATACAAATTTTATATCGGCAATGAAAGCTCTGAAGGAAATAAATAAAAATACAAATTACTTGTATGATCTTCACAAAGGCAATATAATGGCCCGTCGTGGACCACACGGAGTGCATCCAGTCATTGTTGATCCTTTCTCTTTCTGGCGTTCTAACTAAGTTCTATCTAGAAGCAGCGAACAATGTTGAGAACCGCGAAACAACAATTTAGCTGGTTAAGTTGTCAATTATGGAAAGAACCGTAAACGCAGTGTGCTAATTCATGTCCCCATGTGTTGAACACTTGATCGTATGCCGTAAATGGTTCTACAACATGGATTACACAGTATTGGATAGGCTTATTGGCCCATCTGGCCCAACCATTTACGGTTATAATATTTTCTTCTCGGTGGCCTCGCTCCAGCATATACTGCTTGTAAGCTTCGTTGACTTCTTCAGTAGTGTTGTGGGTTATTACTTTTACTCTAATAAACTCGTTAGTTTTATCAGCAGTTTTGTTTACTAATTCTGGCTCGTATGCGTGTATGTTATGATTTACTGACGTCAACATGAAAAATAAAAAAACGTTAAACGATATGCACAAGAAAATAACAGCTAAAGAACTTTTTATTTCATATCTCATTATCAGCTTACACCACTCGACACCACATATCCAAAATACACAATAGGCAACATGATAACGTTTAGAACATACATGGGCCATACCCCCATGTACGGCAACACTGTTGCCAATATCGCCAATGTTCCTATTTTTATCAACCAAACCCCAATCGCCCCAAAATCTGTGAATAAGAAAGCCATAATTGCATTTTTTTTCGTTCGATATATCGACTTCCATAAAGATGATAGAAAAAAATGCATCTAACATGTGTAGAAGTACCAGTGTTGTAAAAAGAACAATTTTGTGTATAGAAAGATTCTTTTCTTCTGATAAAATGGTTTGTTTTTTCATACTAGATCCTTTCAATTGTTGGGAATGAATCCGAAAGAAGTTTTGGCTTTCTTTTCTTCAACCTCAACACGGTCCCCGTGGTTAAAAATATCAGAAATAGGCATGTCTGTTTCTGGGAACTTGTCGGGCGGATTTCCTACATCCAACCACAATTTTCTAGCCTTGTCTACATGTAGCTTCGTAAATTCGTATTCTTGAAGCAATCGCCCTTTACGAAAGAGTGCAGGATCAATTTCTTGTCGGTCAGCATTAAAAGTGCAAATAAATTGTAGTTTTAGGGCGTCTCCCAACAACCCGTCAGTAGAATTAAGAATGTTAGCAACGGAAGAATTTTCGTTAGCCTCGCGGGTTCTTAAGATGTTCTCGGCGTCTTCGATAACAATGATGCTTTCTTTGTGTTCGATTAAGAATGTCATGAAGCTCGGAGTAGATATACTATTTGCCATGTTTGGTGGCATATAGATGACTCTTTTTTCATGCTTTGACAATTCTTTTATGAGTCTTCGGATATAGCTAGTCTTTCCTGTTCCGAATCCACCATGAAGCAGAACTAGACCAGTTTCTAAAGCGGTAAAACTTTTCATAATGTTTTGATGAACAGCAGGGAAATCATCATTGTACATTTCTTCGATCTGGAAATTGCTGTCTTCCAGTTTTACCTGAACATCGTTCAAATACATTCCCCCATGCGGATCAGCCTCGATTATGTTGAACACAGCATCAGAGTTTTTAGAGGAATTGATAACAGTTAAGCTGTTGAACAAGGGATTGTAAACTTCTTGTGCATAACTACTATCATTTGTGAAAGCAATTTCTAACCTTGTTTTGTCTTTTAACAATAGATGAAAATTTTCTTTAGTAATCCCCATATACGCTTTATTCTTTTGGGTTGTAGAAATTCTCATAATACAATTTCCCGCGTACAATTTGATCCCATTATCTAGTTTTTCGTTATACTCGGAGTTAGAAATAGAAGTGGTTATGTCAATATCATGGCTTGTAAAAAAATCTATACTCTTTTCAACAAATTCACATATTTTTGGAAATTTTTTGGCGTTCATGTCAAATTCGGGCCAAACAACAACATGGTCGGGGGTTCGGCTGAAAACGTTTACAAACTCAGAATCTATCTCAGAAGGATCAATGTTGTACACGTGATTGTCTATTTTCAGCAAATCGGTCATATAAATTCCTTTTGGTATCTTAAAATTATACCATTAAGTCGGGGCACTGTCAAATGATAATTTGAAAGAAAACGGGTCAGAAATAACTAATTGCAAACCGACTGGTGTTCTGCGAACCATAATGTTTTCGGAATGTATATCCACCCCCACTTTCGAGTGTTTGGCATAAAGGTTCAAAATTTTTAAAGCTTTTTCGAGTTGTTCGTCTTTAATAAAAGACAGATTTCCTCGATGGACGGCATCATCTAGTATCTTCGCGATACTATCCGGTAGTTTATATCCCCGTTCCTCAGAATATCGGTTTTTAATCTCTTCTCGGCCTTTTTCGTTAAACGATTTACGTATAATTGCTAAAAGATCGTCGTGTTCTGCGTTTGATATAGGCTCAAGCTTTTCCATTACAACACTGTGGTGACTAGTATCTTCTTTACCATGCATAGAAGTTTTTTTGTACACTCGGGGAAAATATGGATTTTCCCACAATTTGTTTTTTAACAAGAAATCTATAAAATCCCAATAAGAATCATCTTTTTCGGGGTTCCCCGTAGTGGTTTCAACGGAACTTTTTTTGACTAAATGGGGATCACTCGTAGTACGAACTTTTGAAAAGTTGCCAGAGCCTAAAACTTTAGGATCGTTTTTTTCTTTATGGTAGTTATATGGCCTATCTTTGAATGTTTTATTGGTATTGTAGTTTTTTACTTCAGGCTCGATAAGCTCTAAGATAATTTGGATTTTCATTAATAAGTATAAATTTACGTGCATTTATATTTATAGTAGTCAACCTCCTTGGGGGCATTGGTACGGCTATGTCGTTGTAGAACAATATACTATACTTCTTGTTAAAGGCATGTATGGACAAAAAAAAGTAGTAGCCATTCCACTATATGTAATTCTGAAATTATGTTTTCCGATACTTAAAGGTCTGAGTGAAAGTTCAGATTCCAGTAGTTTGAATGGATTATCACTATTTTCTATTTCACACATCAGCTCATCGGTGAAGTCTAACTGTAACCCATCTTTTCCTGTAAAACTGTACATTGTACAAAAGTCCCGTGGGTTGCCGGAAGCTCCACGGAAGATTAAGATTTCTCCAGTTGCTACGTGGATAAACCTTCTTCCAACTTTCCAATTTTTTACCTCAAATTTTTCATACTTGTCTAAATTCAACATCAAACAACATCACCGGTAATGTTGTTTGTGTATTCTATGATTCTTTCAAATTCCTGTGCTACTTCTTTCCAAGATAATTCGGAGACAAAATTAGAAGTTGTATATCTAGGAATTTTTATAGCTTCTTTTACTGATTTGACAAGGTTTCCGTCGTAGGCTATGTATCCATTTATTCCGGGGATAATCACATCCTTCGGTCCGGGGACGTTGTAGCCAACTACAGGAGTTCCTGTAGCCATTGCTTCAAGCATGACGAGTCCGAACGTATCAGTCTTAGAGGGAAACACAAATACATCTGCATTCTGGTATTCCATAACCAAACTAGTGTTTCTTTTTTCTCCAACCCATACTATCTCTTTTCTATCTTGGTATTTCTTTTTTAGTTCTGTCTCGTGGGGTCCTTTTCCAACAACTCTCATTTCAACGGGTTGGTCAAATTTCATATCTAGAAACGCTTCTAGATTTTTCTCTTTAGATATTCTTCCAACGTATAATACCACCAACTTTTCTCTGCTTTCGCGGTTGGGGTGAAAAGCAAATTTGTTGGTATCTACGCCCCGACCCCAAACGATGTATCGATTGCATACACCTTTTATTGATAATTCTTTCACGATTGATTTGGTTGGAACAAGTGTTCCTTCAGAATCCATGTGTAGCTTTCGAAGGACATTGTAAACCCATTCTGTAGGTATCCAAGAATACATTGTGTTTACGTACTCTGGGAAGCGTGTATGGTACGAGCTAGTAAATTTCCTGCCCAGTTTCTTGCAAGCCCTATATGCTTGCCAGCCTATTGGGCCTTCCGTGGATATATGAATATAATCTGGATCAAATTCTTTAATTAATTTCAATATGGTTCTTCTTGTGACCATAGACAATTTAATCTCTGAGTAGCCCGGACACGAAAAAGTTCTGAACATAGTGGGATTGACAACTTCGATGTCCCAAGAAGACTCTCTTATTACATTTTTCAAGGTCGTAACAACACCATTTACTTGTGGACTCCAAGCGTCCGTGAACAATAATAATTTTTTCATGTGTGTCACCATTTTCGGTTATTTGATGTCAATTTGCTTTGTCGATATATCAAATATTCTTCAATTTCATCCCAAAAGTTAAATTCAAGAATGCGATAATCTGCCGGGGTGTTTTGAACAAATGGGGTATTTATTTTAATACTCAAAATACCGTTTTCAGCACACTTGTTTAAGAAATCATTACGATCATCTATCAAAACGTCTATTTTGGCTAAATATTTTTCTTTAGTCACGATTTGACCAAAGTTTCCTTTTCCAAAGTGACGAGCCAAGTTATTGAACTTTGATCTACCCCCGTTACCCTTGTTGTGTGTGACAAATACAATGTTAAAGTGTTCCATTAAGGACGTTATAGATTTTACAGCACCATCTACCGGAGTAATTGTATCATATACCCCTTCGTTTCTCCAAAAATCCAAACTGTCAACATTATCGTTATAGGGTTTTCCAAAATGATCGGAAATACAATAGTTTACAGTGTTTCCTTGGGCAACATATTCGTCAATTGTGTCAGGTAATGTTGTATCCATCGTCATATGTTTTAACCAAATCCACCATGCCCGATCAGATCGTAATGTGGTCAAATCCACATCAACTCCAAGAGTTGGTTTAGAGCTATCTATTACAAATGTCACAATTCTTCTCCATAATAATCTATTATTTCTCTTCGGACGGCATCGACTTGATCTTGTATCGAAGAGTTGTTGTCTCTGATCCTTCTAGTTATTTCTGGATAATCCATTACATAATCTCTACTATCGTTTTCAAACGAACATCCTTCTCTACCCCATTGCAATATTAAAAGACCATCTGACAATACGCTATACAATGGAAGAACTTCTTCTTTAAACCCACCATCGGGGATAATGAAACTTTCTTCTTCTCTCCAAAGTACATCTTCAAGGACCCGGTCTCCAAAGTACGTCTTACCATGAACAGGTTTAACCCACTCTTCACTGATCTTGATCAGATAGTTTCTTTGTGACAAACCACCCAACTTATTCCATGGTTGTTCCTTTTCCACTGTGCAGTATCTTTCATCCCATTCTGATTTTTGGATGCCTGAGACTGTTAAAGCAATTTCGATCAATTTATACTTGAAAGACAAGATTCCACAATGGCAATGGATTGTTTTCGAAATCTCTTCAGCTATTGTATCTTTACCACTCCGGGGCGGGCAGTTCAAAATTACCACTTTTTTCATCATCGTTCCTTTGTTTTCGGGTCAAATTATGTATTCTTGAGTCAAAAGTGTCAACTAAAATGACAATCAAAAAAGGTTGAGTTAAATACCCCAACACTATACAATTATAAGACCAATATATTTTAACAAAGGAGACAGACATGTCAGAAGAAAAAATTAGCACTTTAGAAGCAGTTATACGGGCAGCAAAAGAAAGTAGAGTATAGAGTATATGGGTTCTTTGTCCAAATCAAAAAGAAATTTTTCACCAAGTCGGACCCAAATGATATTAGCCTACGCACCCATCCGAGACCGTTGCCTGTACTGAGTTATATCCAAATATCGGCGACTAAGGCATCTAAAAACTCATTACCATATGTTGTTCTTTCTGAAATATACGGTCTAAGAGATGAGAATTTAACGATTGATCTCGCTTCTCTTGTAACGGATGCAAAAAAGAAAAACAGGGTAACGCCCTTGCCTCTTTCAGCAGAGGGATTAAATGTATTCCTTGATAAAAATTATTCTGGTGAAAAAGATTTCATTGTTATCAATTACATGGAACAGTTCTCCGATAATTATGACCCAGAACGGTTCTTGAATAAAATGGATATCAACGAAAAAATGTTCAATCGCCCCACCAACACCCTTTGGATTTTTAATGAAGGTAACTTTGGTTCTGGTATCAATTTCTACAGGATAAAGCTAAGAAAAGACATTGTAGATTTGAACAGCGTTATTCTTGGCAAGGATGTGTTCGTTGAATCTCTTGAGGCGATTAACGAGGAATTGGAAGATGCAGTGTTGTATGATAAAAATTTCCGTTTATTGTTGACCGGCTACGGGAAGCGGACATTCCAAATTTTCGTGAATAACTACCACGCCCCCGAAACCTCCGGTTTTGCGGGTGTTCGTGTTCTTACTGAAAAGGATATAGAGGATAAAAGTGATTTAGAAGATTTTCCAGAAGATTGCGAAGATATAGGTAACCTCGGGGAGTTCGGCGGAGTGGTAAATGGCCCGTTGTGTGTCAAGAAAATAGAAATAGAAGAGTACAATCCTTTCGCGGCGTCCGAAAATCCCTTCGTAGGGAAAGACCGACTGTATGATGTAGATGGTGAAGCAAAAAGCCAGAAAGATACTTGACACATCCGCGCTATTGCTGTAATATATCGAAGGTTCGCAATAGGGCGAATTAGAAAAACTTTAACAAAATTAAGGAGTTAATACATGAATACACAAAGACGGTTTACGAAAAATCAGGTGTGCAGCATTCGTCACGCAATCAACGTATTGGGCGAATCTCCCTCTTCCGTGGCACAGCGCCATTCCGCAGCAGCTTCTACAATTCGTCGAATTGCAAGTGGCGATAGCTATTCCGACATCCCTGTGGCTCGTTCCATTCCGGGCTTCCCCAGTTATCTTGCCTACCCTAACGGTAGAATTTGGTCCACCTCTCGCAATAAGTTCCTCAAGAGCGTTCAGAAGGGCAACGGTACCTATTATAACCTCTGGAACGGTCAGAATCGTCAGGCGATTCCTCGTCGCGGTTTTGAACAGCGTATCTTTTCGTAAAATACCTACATAAAAATGTGGTAAAAAAGGGGCCGAAGGCCCCTTTTTATATTACGCTTTCAAATATTTTCTGTGCTTGGGAAACGGTTTGGCTGAAATCTTCCATAAGTGCTTCGCGCAAGTCCTGACCTTCACGAACAACACGGTAAGCTTTTCTGATGGTTTCCTGCTGTTCTTTAAGATTCTTCATACCTTCCGCTTCAATGATTAACGCTTTTGCTTCTTTCAAGCATTCTGAAACCTGCTTGAAGCTTTTACGCAAATCAGAATCGTCGACGTTGGTAGTCTCATTTAACGTTTGGAACTCGTTCTTGAACAGAGTCAAGTCCTGTTTAGATTCTCTTAGAAGAGAATTATATTCTCTCTTCACCGTTTTAATGTTGTTGTTGATTTTGTTCTCAACTAGTAGATCATATACAATGCTCATTATTTTGCACCTCTTTTGTTAAAAACGTCGAAGTCAAATTCACTGTCTTCTTCTTCCTCTTCCCCATCGTCCAAATCCAAATCAGACAGAGATGGGGTAAAGCGTTCTTGTTCTTCGTCACCCGTTTCTTCACCATCTTTGTCCAAGCCTAACATGCTTCTTAGCTTGTTGGTGATATCAACCCTTTTCTCTCCAGCAAACGTGTCTTGGCCATCATCCTCACCACCGAAATCTTTATCTCCGCGATCAAAGCTCGTGCCGTCATCATCGTCGCTTTCAAGATCATCCTCGTCTTCATCTCGATCAAACTCGATGTCGCCATCATCTTTGTCTTCATCTTCACCATCACGGAAATCTACGACTCTATCAGTGTCATCAACTCCGTCAGTGTCATCGTCGTCACCAAAAGTGAATTCGCTTCTTTCATCTTCATCGTCGTGATCCGCGAAACTGATATCAAACTCACGCAATATATTGTATAATTCTCCCATTGTTCTTACCTTTTTAGGAAATTCAGTACTATTTATAAGGGTAGAAAGTCATATGAAATAATTGACACCAAAGGGTCAAGTCTCTAGTCTATGACGACAGGCGAACAGGAGTAAAAAATGCACATTGAACATGATATAAAACTAGACTTCTCAGACGTAAGCATACGCCCAAAAAGAAGCACTCTCACAAGCAGGAAAGATGTTAATCTCTTCCGAGAAATAGAACTTCCTTATGCTGAATCAAAAATGACTTTTGTGCCAATAATGAATGCTAATATGGCCACCAGTGGAACCTTTGAGATTGCAGAAGTATTGCTTCGTAATGGATGTTTGGCTACGGTGCATAAGCATTATACCTTGGTCGAATGGAAGAGTTTTCTTTCAAACACAACCACTAATATTGACAACCTGTTTTTCCCCATGGGGATGAATATGGAAGACGCAGAAGCTCTAGCTCAACTCAACAGGGGTCGAGAACCACATGAAAGAATAAAACGAGTCATGATTGATGTGGCCAACGGCTATTCCGAAACATTCGTCGATTATGTCTCTCGCATTCGTGAAATGTTTCCATCTTTCACAATAGCTGCCGGGAATGTAGTTACCGCCGAAATGACGGAAGCTCTTATTCTTGCAGGGGCCGATATTGTTAAAATTGGAATTGGCAATGGTAGCGTTTGCACAACCCGAATCAAAGCCGGTGTAGGAATTCCGCAGTTGAGTTCTGTCATTGAATGCTCCGATTCCGCACATGGTATGGGTGGTCATATCATTTCTGACGGCGGCTGTGTTCATGTCGGAGACTTCGGCAAGGCCCTTGGGGGTGGTGCAGACATCGTAATGTCCGGGTCTTTTTTCGCCGGTTGTGATGAATCTGGCAGTGACATTATTACTGGACCAGATGGTAAAAAATTCTGTATCAATTATGGTATGTCTTCTAGAACAGCACAAGAAAAGTTCGGAGACGGTTTGAAAGATTATAGGAGTAGTGAGGGTCGTACAGCAAAAATACCATATTCTGGGCCGGTCGAGGAAGTTATAAAAGATATTCTCGGTGGCATCAGAAGTACTTGCGCCTATGTTGGTGCTAAGAAAATAAAAGAACTACCGAAACGCACAACTTTCGTTCGGGTAAATAACACCCACAATCGTACATTTGAAAACACAACTATAGGAGACTAATCAAATGGTAATTATTCTTAAACACTCAGCAACTCTTCAAGATTTTGTCGTAAAAGTAGATGATGTGGTTGGAAAAAACATTCTTGAAAACGGAATTCAAAGTGTTAACGCAGTAAGCGTAACAAACCCACTTGCCATAATCCCACAACAAGATCCACAATCTGGTGGAGTTCGTGTGGGACTAGCCCCCTTTTCTTTTACGTTAAAAGAAGACACCGCCATAATCTGGGATTCTTCTCATTTTGTAACAGCATTTGAGGCTCATAAAGAAATGGAACAGCTATACATTCGCCACACCAGCAATATCGAGATTGCTGCATCTATTCCTAAACGCTAATACCTAAATGGGTTGTAATGCGGGTTGGAGCCAAAGGCTTCGCCCGTTTCTTGAGCTTTGTCCATATAAGCTTCCTGAGTTCTAATGTCTTCGAGTATTAGAGAGTCTTCCCAATCTTTAGGATGTACGTCCCAAACTAGAGTAACGTTCTTGACATTACCACTTTGGTCTTTCTCAAACTTGTAAAAAAAAGAAACACCCCCAAGAGTTGTTCTGTTGTTTTCATCTTGTGTTCGTCTCTCGAACAAAGTTTTTTTGGAAAGAAAATGGTTAACTATTTTAGTTATGTGTGATATTCTGTTTCTCTCGTCTTCTGATAAAACCCGTATTGTTTCCATTTTAAGTTTATAAATATCTTAGCACAATGTTATTTATGTATGAACTTTTTAAAAGAAATTCAACTATTTGAATCAGAAAAGGCCGCACAGAAAGAGGTCAAATATTCAATTGATACTGTCAACCAACTGTATAATGAATGGAAGAAAATTAAAAGACGAGTCAATGCAGTCAACATTGTTTCTACAACAGTGAACAAACTCTCGACTATTTCTCCTGCCGTAATGAATAGAGTTCATGCCACAACTCGTTTGAAAGCTGCAACCCTTATCATGCGATGTTTAGATGCTCCGTATTTCAAACCGCTGTCTGAGAAGTCTTTGGCTTATAAAAAGCTCTATCCGCTATTATCAGAGCTTTCTAAGGAAGATGTTAGGACTGGAGGCTCTACCCTTAAACAGGCCGTTTTGACGCGTCTGAGTGCAGCATACAGCTTCCAAAACAAACTAGAAGATGGTAGTATCGTATTTGTAGCCTACGACGATAAAATAACTCCAAGCTACCTAAAATATTTGTTCGGGAATGAAGACCAATTTGTCAAGCAAACCTATAAAATGCAAATCTTGGGTATTCCCCAAGAATTTGCATCTCTCATTGACCTAATCAGAATAAACCACGAAAAAGCTGTTCAGAAATACAAGTCTTCTGGAGATAGGGTAAAAAGTTCATCGTAATTAGAGTTTTGATGATTCGATAGAACTTTACCCCCCAACGATATTAAGCTTGTCCACCCCTTCGGGTTAGCAATAACTCTACACCCATGCCCCAATAGATGGTTAACACTCTCGTGGGTATGCCCATGAACCCACAGGCGCAGAGGAAGGGCTTCAAATAACAGGTCTAGGTCATTGTTAACGAACAAACCATTGGTTTGATATCCGAGGTTTTGGTATGTGGGACTTACGGATTTATATGTAGGTCCGTAGTGGGTAATAACAATGGTTGGCTCTGATCTTTCTTCAGAATCCATAACAGCGTAACGAATAAATGTTCTTGCTTTTTCGTTTTCTTCGATAAAGAGTTCCGGTGTGAATTCTTTGATCATATTGAAATCTTTGAGGTATGTTTGTCCCCTGACTTTTGTAATAGGATCTTTCCTATTCATGTCAGTCCACAACGTAGCACATACAACTTTGAAGTTAGTTTCTTTCCCTTTTACTGTTATCGGAACAGTAATTATTTCACGATCCACGACCTTTACATTTTTGTATTTCTTTTCTATTAAAGTTTTATATTTTCTGAAATCTACAATAGAAGAACCATAATATTCGTGGTTTCCGGGAACATAAATTGTTAATTTAAATCTTTTATTGCAGTCTGTGAGGAATTTCTGGTAAGGTTCATGATAGGTAATCATATGAAATTCGCAAATGTCTCCAGCTAGAAACAATACAATTTCCTTCTCGTTTTTGGTTTTTGGAAGAGAGTATTTGTCCATTCCTTCTAAATGCAAATCACTGATTATTCTAAACATGTTTTACTCCAAATATAAATATCCAACACAGAAGTATAGCATATTATATATGAACAATCAAGTCCAAAACATGAATTTCGGTAGAGTATATCTGGAAGACCCAAGAGACGAAAATTACCTGATTAGAGACGTAATTCCTCAAGAAGGTCTGCCTGACATCAGGCAAAAGTTTTGGTGGGCTGAAGGTTGGAGTGGTGATCAAGGAAGAACGCCAAGATGTGTAGTTTATAGTTGGTCGCACTGGCTGGAAGACGGACCTGTAATTCAGGATGTTATTCCGGGAAGACCAAAACCTATGTTTGACATGACCGAGTTCTACAGATTATGCCAACTCTGGGATCAAATTCCGGGTGAAAATTATGAAGGAACAACGGTTCGGGCTGGTGCTAAAATTCTTCAGAAACTTGGTGTTATTGGTGAATATCGTTGGGCAAAAACCCTTGATGATGTAATTGCTGCCGTAACACATATTGGTCCAATGGTTGTTGGTACACATTGGACCCGAAATATGACTAACCCAACAAGCCATCGTTATATAATGAGACCCACGGGAGCGGACCAAGGGGGCCACGCTTATCTAATCAATGGTATTAACAGAGACAAAGAGTTGTTCAGAATCAAAAACTCTTGGGGAAGAGGTTGGGCCGATAATGGTCACGCTTATATAAGCTTTACAAACTTTGAAAAGCTACTTAAAAATAATGGCGAGGCTTGTGTAGCTTTTGAAAACAAAGTGTCTAAGGTTCCTAGTTTAGACAGTCTCTAATTTTCGTAGGGTGCTTTTTAATAAAACGTGGGAAGAGGGTCGTCTTGACTTTCTTCTCTTGTGAAGTGTTTTTCCTCTGGATAAAGACTTTCCTTTGCGGGTTGTCAAATAATTCTGCGTTACAATCTCGTCGTGTTCTTTTCTTCTCATTCAAGTGTCCTCTTGTTGAAAAAATTCATCTTCTTGGTTTATGATAACACAAAGCTCAGCTAAGATATCCCCATGACACGGTTTTGGCTTACAAAAACACCCTAGGGTTTTTCCTTCTAGGGATTTAATTTTCTGTCTAAATTCGGCATCCTGTTGTATTCTTGTAACAGCATATTCTCTAAACCCGTCCAATTTCTGTTTTCTGGTTCCTTCCCGTATTGGGTTTCCGAAATATCCGTTGCATCCTTTTCCGGCGCGGCCAATGTACACATCATAGGAGTCACCGTGTCCTATATTGACTACTTTTGGTTTTTCGATCATGCTTTTTATTATATGAAGTTGATACCGAAAAGTCAATTTCGGTCTTTCAAATCAATAAATATTATTATCAAAAACAGGCAAATTGCATCCATGAGCTACACCGTATTCGACTTACTTAAAACAAGAGTTTCAGATATAAACGGAAAAATAACAACAATTTATGTTGATGAATTAGTTGATTATCTTGATCACTTCATCTATGCAAAATTTGCCAGCGAAACTAGACCAAGAAGAATGCTTGTTTCTGAACTACAAGCAACGGAATCTCTTTTTGAAATATACGCCTCAAATGAACGGGGGACAACCATCAAAATAGACAAGGCTAGATGTTTTCCAGAATGGTCAGATCGAATGATTCGTAGTTATTTGGTTAGAAATCCAGAACAGCACTCTTGGTTCAAAACTGTTGAAGTCGATACAATTGAGGAACGCGATAGGCTCCAATATGACCCAGATTTTGCACCCGAATCATACGTTTGGGTCAGAAATGGTCAGTATGGACCCGAGCCAGAAGAGTATATTTTAACAGCCAATCGTCAATTCTGGGTAGACATAGAAACATACAGCGCAGAGAAGCCATCAGGAAAAAGGGCTATTGAAGAGTTGTACAATAGACTTTCTAGTGGATATCTATTTGATACGTTCGGTCCATCAGGCCAAAACAAAGAGGTTTGCGATTTTGTGTTCGTCACTTTCATCAATTCAAATTTAACTGCCAGAACATGGACTAAAACCGGAGACCAAATCAGATGGGATTTTGGAAATGGATCTCCTGTTACTGCTATGGGGGTTCCAGCACATACTTATGTTGAAGGGAATGAGATTGTAACATTTTCCACGACTGATACTTTTGAGAATGTTAGTTATTATCAATTTTACAATAGTTTCAGAGGAGCATTTCCTAGAGTAGATTTTTCTAACGTCATTAATGGAAGTCTTTCTTTCTTTGGTACATTCTGTGGCCCATTACCCGATAGTTATGATGTGTCAAATATAAGCAATGCCAGTAATATGTTTCGTAATTCAAAAGCAACATCTTTGCCCGATATGAATTTTGATTCATTAACTACTACTTCTTTTGATATATTCAATAGAAATCCCATAACCGATAAAATTGGTAAACTATCTTTCACAGCTAATTACATAACACCACCTGCTACTATAGACGATAGAATTAATCTTTCTGGGATGTTCAGATATTCATCAATTACAGGATTTGTGGATATCCAATTAAATGGAGATTTTTTGATGAGTTCCATAGCCTATGGGGAGTGTTATAATTTTAGACCAGAAAACATTAAAAAAATATTGCCTAAAGAGATTACCGACGAGGAAATTACATCCTTTGGTCTAAAACAATATAATGCTATATTAGGGGCTACTAACATAACAGATTTGAGTGTGGTCAATTCTTATGGGCTTGAAAATCCTGCATTTGCTATTAATCTTTTTAGTGGAATAGGAACGCAATATCCGTTACATATACCACCACTCAAAGAAACTGAAAATGATGGCCCCTTCAGATATTTAAATCTTTTGGGTAGTTATTCTACTGCCCAAAACATATCTCTTCAGTCCCTGAAAAATATAGTTAAATCCGTATACGACAGAAGATTTGCACACAAACAGGCGTTTACTGGAAATAAAATAACATTAAATTTACAACCATACAATATACCTCTAGAAGAACTAGGCCCTTATAGAAATTCGGCCACACCAAGATTTATAAATCAATTCATATACAAATTAGTTGAAAACCCGGACAATGAGGATATTAATGAATATGAAGTTTTTTATAACAACGATCCTGTGACTGATTTCGAAAAAATTACCAGTTTTTAGTAGAAATAGATATGGACATAACAGAGCCAAAAGAAGTATCTTTCCTTGCACCGTCTTTTAATATTCTTGATTCAAGAAGATGTTATGTTGAATGGGGCGATGGAAATACCTCTTATTATCGTGGCAATCTATCAGATTATTATTCCACTAAAGCGAGAACTTTAAAAAATTTCTACGAAGCTCCCGGTAATTATATTCTTAAAATTTATATGAATAATATTGATTCTGTATCGTCTGTTCACTTAATTTCTGGCGCTAGAACAAATAACCCAGAAGACATAAAACACATTAGAGCACAGTCAAATATTCCCATATTTCAACCACTTAGAATGTTTCAGAATTCGTATCCAAATTTGGAAAGCTTTTCGTTTAATGAAGGCAAAAACAACAAGGCAATGGTTGGACCATACTTTCGGGAAACTTTTGAGGGATGTACTTCTTTGAGAACCATAAGCCCCCTCTACGTTCTTCAAGATGAGGCATTCGAACAAACTTTAGAAATGTTCAACAACACTGGAAATATCGAATCTGTAGTGTTAGAAAACATGTATCTTGGTTTCAGCATTGCAAATAACAAATTGAATGCAGAAGCACTTAACGCCCTGTTCACTGGTTTAGCGGATGTCACATCCAATCCACAAACTGTTACGGTGACCGGGAATCCGGGAATATTAGAAGCGGGGTATGATCCTACCATCGCAACAAGCAAAGGATGGACCGTTGTTGATTAATATGGATGAGAAGTGATGAGAATAGAGATTGTTATGGAAGTCAGCGATACATTTGTGAAGGCATACGAATATTACAAACGTATGCTTTCACAAAAACTGCCGTCTGAGTCACCAGATTTTATACTCAATAGGGTTCGCCAGATATTCGGCTTGAATGATCTTAGAGTATTTAAAGATTATGTTATGCGACGGGAAGAGGATGAAAAAAGTGGTTATACTGACCACCATAACCGTTTTTAAAGAATTGGTCTAACTCTCTCTAACGATTTTAGTTTTTCTTTGTTTTCGTTAAACCACCGTACTGCCGAACTTTCTTGATTTCTCATCAATTGTACAACTTCATCTATCTTCATTCCTTTGAAGGCGGGATAGTATTCTATCATAATCATGGCTTGGTCGATCCTAATTTCTTCTATTGATTTAAACGGATCATAAAAGTAAATGGCAACATGTGATTCGACCTCTCTTCTAAATGCTTCTGCCGTTCTTTTTCTTTCTTTTGTAAATCGAAGTAACATGTTTTTGATTTTCCATTTGGATTCTGCTTCTGCTAATTCTCGTGCCACTACCGCCAAAGGTGTTGCTCCTTTTGGATCTACAAGAACCCAAAACATAGTATTTTTTCCGGAATATCTTGATTTAGAACTAAAGTTTTTCCATTTGAATACAGGAAAAATTGTAAGTCTTCCGATGATAAGTAGTACCAATGATAAAATACAAAATATTATTAGTAGTTGCATGTTGCTTTTTTGTTTATTCGGCTGCTTATTTATAATAAATATTAGAGTGAACTCAATACAACAAGGAAATAAAAATGGCAGAATTTGTTTACATATATGAAGAAGGGTGAAGACCACAAAGAAGATCAGCATTAGAAGATGCTCAGGCAATTAAAGAAAGGTTAGAATTGCCCGAAGAAATCAGAAATTCTGTGTCTGGGAAATTGGAAGTGGTGGTGGGTCCAACGGGGGACTATGCTTCTATTAACGAGGCTATTTCGGCATTACGTTATTACAAAGACGAAGTGGACATACTTGTAGACGCGGAAAATCATACTGAAGATAGCGTTGTTCTTATCTCCCATGGAGATTTTTCCAATATGACAATCCGACCTCTCACCACCGGTTTTTCTAATGCGGTTGTGGATGTCAACGAAACGGCATTGATGCAATATTACCAGTCTTTCCCGGACGTTGACGAGATCATTGCTGCTAGTGATTACATTTGTAGACCTTACATGATAGTTAATAACGCAATAGCTCCTAGAATTTTAGTGAATTTTACTTCCGTACCTGACCCCAGTTCTGTAGATTCTAGATTTACTGGATTGTTTGCATATAACGGCCATGTGAATATCGGATATTTAGCTAGTAATAGCGGCAATGCCGGGTTTTCAAACTTTCCCAAAAACAACACACTAATTGCGGCTGGATCGACTTTGACCCTACTGGATGCGGTTTATATGCGCAACGCCGGTAGTGGCTTAGACAGTGGCTTAGCAGATGTTTCAGACAATGGTGGAGTCGGAGCGAACGTCGCGGTGTTAGCTGGATCAACATTTAAAGCTGGTCTCAGTAGAGGGGGTGGTGCCGTCACCATGGAAAGCTCGTTAAGTGACGAAATTGTTTGTTACGATGCATCTACCGTTATTGTTGGTGTAAATGCGTTTATTACGGCGTCGGTTGGGAAAAACACAGTAAACGCTTTCAGAGGATCTTTGGTTCAGTGGGGCGCGCAGATCGGAACCGCTACGATTGATTCTTCTTCTGCACTTTTTACGTCTTCTTCGCTAGGAGGAGTAACGAACGCTGGATTTGGAAGTGGAGCCGTATAAACAGGAACAATAACCAAAAAAGGCTGGCCAATGGCCAGCCTTTTTTATATGTACTTCATTACCAACGTCCCGTTTTTATCTTCATACACAAAAGAACAAAACTCTACCCAGCATCCACAATTTAAATATCTTATTGTATTTCCGTCATCTTCGATTAATGTATTAGCAGCATTATGAATATGACCGCATATAACAGCATCTACGCCTTTTTCTATGGCAGCTTTCACAACCAACTCTTCGTATCGGTTTATAAACTGTATAGCTCTCTTAGCCTTCTGTTTGATCCACTGTGCCATACTCCATTCTGGGATACCCAAAACCCCTCTGAATCGGTTCTGAAGCCTGTTCAAGAAGATAATCATCTTGTAACTCAAATCCCCAACTTTATACAAAATTGGATACATTCTAATGACACCATCGAACTCGTCCCCATGTAAGATGAAAACCTTTTCTCCTTTTTTGGTGTAATGTATATCGTTTCTTTTTATCTTAATGTTTTTAAAATCTACACCATCCGGGTTATCTTTCAGAAACTCAGTTCTGACATAATAATCATGATTTCCGGGGATGTAGATGACTTCTACACCATGGTCGGCCATTCTAAAAATCTTTTTTATGACCTTTCTATGTTTGGACCACAAAATTTTATGATTTATTTGTGTCATGTCGATAATGTCACCAACCAAATAGAGTTTTTCTATGTCATAATTGCCTTTGCTATTTTCTAAGCTTTTAAGAAAAGCATACAGCTTTTCATGCTGACAATTTGGATTTCCTAGGTGGGTATCAGATATCCAGACGGTTTTATATTTTGTCATTTTAATTTCCCAATAGTCTTTGCATTATAGCATGTATAACAATAATGCTAAAGTGAATTTTTTGTTATACAAACACGTTTGCAAAAATCCTACAAAACCCAAATATCAATACCCCAAAATTGGTGCGGGAGGGGGGACTCGAACCCCCACGGGCTTACTGATGCCCACATGACTCTCATTCATGCGTGTCTACCAATTCCACCACAACCGCGTAATTTGGTGCCGAGGGCAGGGATCGAACCTGCGACCTCATTCTTACCAAGAATGCGCTCTACCAACTGAGCTACATCGGCCTGTATTTGGAGGCGGAAACGGGAATCGAACCCGTCTAACTAGTTTTGCAGACTAGCACCTAAACCACTCGGCCATTCCGCCATATTTCTATTTATAATCAAAGATACCATTCTTGCGGCTTTCCGTCAACGGGAATCTCTGACGGGTCCCAATCTTCATAATCTGCAAGATGCTTAACTTTGTCCAGCGCCCTCTTGACTTTTCTTCGGTTGGGTATGCAAGTATAATCGTGATGAAAACGATTTGGACCCTTTGCAAATTTGTTTTTGCTAATTTCAATAATATCATTAGTCAATCCGAGTTTGTGCTGTAATTCGTAATTGGGAGGTTTAGGTTGCTCACTCTCCCAAAAATTATGCCTCCTGTCTTCGTAATATTTTTTAATGTTATATTTGAGTTTATCTTTGTAAGTATTAGACATGATGATCTCCTTGTGTTAAGTCACCTAATGATCATGATGTTCTCCTTTTAATATTTTGTAAATCATGCTTAATTCCGTATTTGTTCTGTTATTTACTTTTTCCGCGTTTTTCTTGCAGTTTTCTTCTTTTTCCGGCCATTTTTCTCATCTTCCGCGCCTTTTTCTGATTCTTCGGCCATACGAATTTTAAATTCTTGTTCCCTCGTCTGATAGTTCAAGCGTTCTTGAACGTGCCAATTGTAGATTGGCAATTCTGGTTTAAATCGATGCACCTGAAAATGAAAGATAAGAACTTCAGTCTTGTCGTCCCATTCTTGAAAATCTTCAAATAAACTTTCCCAACGTTTCCTGAATCTCCAGAACTCTTTCGGACGAGACGCAAACTCTTTTGGTATACCCTCGTCATCTTGACTGGGAAAAGCCTCTGATGCAACACCCGATTTGAGTAATTCTGACTTTGTGACAGCTTTCAACTTTTTATTTTCTATTTTGCAACATTCAAACCCATATCGAGCCTGTGATTTTACCATTGTGTCAGCAGGTTTCCAATCAAAATCATCCCTAGAGATGTAATCAGATTGATATGCGATAAAGCTGTCATTAATGATTGCATATTTCTCGGACAACCAATATGTTTCTTTCTCAGCAATTTTATTTGCCCCCGGATACTTCTCTGGAACAATAAACAGTCTTTCCTCTCTGGAAAACCGGTGCGCGATATAGCACATGAATTTATGATCTACTTCTATTGGTAGTTTTTTTCTGAAAGTTGTCATAAGTTCTTAGTATATTCCAAATTGTTTTTCATGTCAATCTTTTCTTGATAAATTATTGCATGAGTACAAATATCACAGCCAAAGAAACAAAACAACTTCTCAATGCATTAAAGGCCAGTGCAAAAAAGCGCAATATTCCTTTCAACCTTACAACTTCCGATATTGATGATATCGGTATTCCAATATCTTGCCCTGTTTTAGGTATCCCGTTGAAGTTCAACAAGGGGAAACCTAAACCGGACTCGATTTCCTTTGATAGGGTTGATTCGACCAAAGGTTATACTAGAGACAACTTGGTCATTGTATCATACCGGGTAAATCAACTAAAATCAAACGCATCCCTAGAAGAGATGCGTAAGATCATTAACTACTACCAAGAGCTTTAACCAGTAGGTGTTCCGAAGTAGGATTAGAAATTTTCTTCAACGACTTTTTCCTATTTTTGATTATAACATTTTCGCTTAACACATAAGCCATAACAGCTTCCTGTTCGTAATAATCCATTGTCATGTCAATAATTCCTTCTATTTCAGATTCGTCACACCCGATTCTTACAGGTATCATTCTTTCTAAAAACAATTTGTTTTCCTGAGAAACCCATTTACCCTTTTCTGGAGTTAAAATGGTTATACCATTACTAATGGTCATAGTTTTTGTTGTCCCAAACTCTGTGGAATCTGGCACTGATGGGTCTTCCGTCATTTCTCTTTGTCGGTACCAAAATTTCGTATAACTTTTTCATATATTACTCCATTCAAGCTAATTTCAAGTTTGACAATACTTCAAGATAGAGAGCAGTCCCTACATCTGCCGAATACCCCTTACTGTCAAGATACGCTCCGCAATGGATATTGTATTCCCATTCATTTCTATCTACTTTAGGTAATACAATACCCCAACCAGTCATCATCCCTTCCATAGACTGGCTATCTTCGCAGAAACAGGCCATTGGATATAGTCCATCTCTATCGATGATTAAGGCTCTTTTCATCGCATCTTTAATCATCGCACTGTTCCCACCATTCAAAACAATCATGGTTTTATCTTCCATCATCCAATTTTTAAAAATATTTGATGCTCGACTTCTTGAATTGGCATATTTTTCATACATCGCTTGAATAACATGCGCTGCCTGAATGCCATGTTGAATTTGAGAAATATACACATGGCTCACGAAATAACCGTAGTATTCTGGTCTAGTATTTGAATTTTCTGTTGTCATTTTTTGATACCCATTCTATAAATTTTTTTACTTGGGAATGCTCCAATAGCTTCTCAAGTGTGTAATAGCTTTTGGCCAAATCTTTATTCGACACGAATTTGTGAAAAGCCGCATGACAATCGTGACAAACTAAGACCGCGCATGTATTCATTTCCCTGATGGTGAACATTTTTCTACACCATTTCTTATTATGCATTTCTTTTGGGATCAAATGATGCTCCGTGAGAGGTAGCATTCTTCCACAAGATTGACATTGTTCCATATTTTTTCTCTTTTGTCAATAAGAAAAGCGGGGAAGGTCCCCGCTATTTTTTACATTAGAAACTCTGCATCAATCCTAGAAACATCATATGGAGTAACATTACCATCCCAATCAAACACAGTGTCTGCGTCTTCTCGGGACTCTACAAGTTCGCCCCTCGCTTCTGCATGGATCATGAAAACATCCCAAAGGGTAGTTTTCTTTTCTACCATAGAAGCACTCATTTCCATGATTTCAGCAGTAGAAGCCATGTTGTTTTCGATGTTATTTCCACCCCAACAACCGTAATTATTTCCTTGATAGGGTAGATCAATCCAAACAACTTCTCTGGTTTCCAAGTCGATCAGAAGAGGAATACAATTTTTTGTGTTCCAATTTAGGTCTATTTTGTTTTCTACGGTCTTCGGATCATAGATTTCGTTACTCTTAGGCTTGCTTCTGGACATCCAACCGACATGACAAGTTGAATGTTCTTTGAAACTCGGTCCACTATAAACGTAAACGTTCATCGAAACATATCGTGCTCTAGTATTGCTCTCTTTGGCTTTATCAATATTGATATCGATAAACTCACTTGCACCACGGAAAGCACTGACGATGTCCCCAGAGTGATACGCGGCCAGCCCCGAGTCTCTCAAATTAGTGTAAGAAACGTGTCCTACACTTTCGAAATTTTCATCCAAGAAAGCCGCACTCAAATCGATATCTCTACCAACCCAATATACAAAGAATCTAACGGTAGACTGATCTTCGTTGACCTTGACACGAGTTCCTCTTGCCAGTTGTCGTAGACCGTCGCTGGATTCTCTTTGTTGTGATGGCAACGGACAATTCATCATTTCCGGAGAAATATATACTTTGCCCAAAGAATCCATACTGGAAAATTTTTCAACCAATACGGAATCTATACCAGCAATCAACTTATCAACTATGGTGCTGTCCAAGGCAGTTTGTCCTGCAATCTTTTTTCCAGCCTTAATGTTTCCTTTAGGAAGAACGATTCGGAAGTCAGAACCGTGTTTTCTAGTGTTGAAGTGACCTCGAACCTGAAACAAAACCCTAGTCGAAACTTTATCTGCCACTCCCAAGAATGCAGTCAAAATCCGAGTCTGTTTGTTTTTGCTATCTACGCGCCTCAACAAAAGATCAAGTCTACGAGCCATTTCACCCGGACGTTCTAGCAACAACTTGGTGGCTTTTGCGTAGTGGCCACTAGCCAAAAATTGTTCCAAATCGGAGTAGAAATGATTGGCTTTCTTACCTTCTCTCAAACCGTTCATGGTATCCCATGCCTTATTGGAAAAATCCCCAACGTGCAACGAGTGTGCCAACCGCTTCCACATTCCACCGTAACGATAAATATCTTCGGCCACCTGACGATCACCCAAACGCTCAGTCACACGATCCAGAGCATTTACCAGAACGCGCCTCTGACTTCGCGGTAGGCTCTTGAACTTGGTGTTGGTCCCGAGAGACACATCACCGTCGGAAAGCCTCACAGCTACTCTTAGAACGTCTGTAGTGGTCTTGGTCAATCTATCCAACTCCATTCCATTACGAACCATGTACGCTCCGATAAGAGCCACATTTTCCTTATACGGAATGGTGTCTGGATACCGGATGTTTTCATAATTCTGCAAGAACCATTCGACCACATTCTTGTCGTAATCAAAAATAGAATCATTAGAAGACAAGATTTCTGTGAAGATGCTTGCGAATTCCTTTTCGTCGATCAATCCTATTTCGATCAGCTTGTTGTTTTCGGCGGCAAACTCTCTCGGAAGAACTTCATATTCTTGAGACCATGTTCCTAAGCTCCAGTAATGCACAATAGCGTTTATGTACAACTCAAGATCACTAGCTTCCATAACCTGTTGTGGGAAATTTGGGTACATTGGGCGATACTGTACGTCTGCCCCCTTCAAAGAACGAAGTTCTTGAACAAGCTGGTTGTAAGTAGCGTCGCTATCCAATGCCGCCAAAGTTTTTGCCAAGGGCTCCGACAGAACAAAACCCAGTGTGATTACATTGGCCTGTAGTGTCATAACCTTGGACAGGTCGTCAGACTGTTCGGTGCTGTTCAACACAACTGCGTTTCTCTTCTTAAGAGAAATTTGTAGCTTGTTCATTTTAAATTACCTCTTTCCTTTTAATAATTCCAACTGCTCTTCTAAAGCAGATAAACTGTCACCCCGTGCGACAAAAATTTCGCAAGAATCATCCACGAATTCTTTAAAAAATTTTAATTCTCCCCCAAACTCAACTTTTGGTTCAGAAGGATATGTATTCTTGTATTTCGGTGGTCTATCATATTTAACCGACATAAAAAAATTCTTGTCTGTCTCATACAGTTTAAATGTATCATGATACGGGAAAATTGTCAAGGCCAAAGCCCCTAATTTTTCCACATGTTCTTCGAATGTCAAATTTTTAGTCCCATCTTTTTCATGGCTAACAGAGCTTCTGCGTTTCCTTTCGCGTCATCTACAGGGTGATGTGTGTGTTTAGGTTTTCGCAAATGCTTGAAGTTGCCAAACATTGACCGTTCCATACCTTTGTAAAGACTTCCAATGTTAGTGGAAGAATGACCAAAAGGATTGCATTCCAAATAGTAGTGAAAGTAGTAATTGATAAACTGCCAATCGAATCCGTTGTTGTCACTCAAAAAGAATGGTCTACCATCGGAAACAACATTAATCCACCCCTCAAATTCTTTCATCGTAACTTTTGGATCAGGAAAAGTTTCTACTTGTTCTCTGGTGAATCCGGATACAGCTAATGCTTCCTCAATATAGTAATCGGTCATTGGACGCAACTTTCCGTAGAAAGTTTGATCAAACTTTCCATTTTTATCAAAAACAACCGCACCGAATGAAATCATTGAATAAATTCCCGGACACGGACCATCCGCCTCTACGTCCACTATTATTTTTGCCCATTTTTCCATTTTTCTTTCTCTTTATTGGATGGATTTTACTTTAAAGGGTTCTAATAGTCAAGAGAAAGTTTGAAATATTTTATAGGGTATGGGAATCTGGGAGTTGTTGGGCATGGAACGATTATATATGTCCTCTACCATCTCTTGGCATTGCCCACAACAACCACTTGCCCCGGTTTTGGCAATAAGATGCTGGGCAGAGGGGCATTGTATTGCCTCTTTGATAAGCTCCGATTCGGTAATGGCATTACAAACGCAAACGTACATAATATTTTTCTTTATACATTGGCAATAATGGAGCAGCCACGGGAATTCGAATCCCGCCTTATAGCTTGGCAAGCTATCGTGCTACCACTAACACTATGGCTGCTTACTGTTTACTGTTCTCGCATAATTAGAAGCCACACGGCCTAGGATTACCAAGGCTTACTCCACAGGTCGAAAGTGCGAAAACCCCTGCTTCAACGCATACAATGCAAACTTCAAATTCCTGCCGCACTTCGTCTTCGGTGCGAGAATGCACTTCTATTTATACGACAAAAACCGTTTTATTTGGTGGCGATAACAGGGTTCGAACCTGTGACCTTCAGAATATGAGTCTGCCGCTCTACCAACTGAGCTATATCGCCGTTATCCTATTTGCGGGATTTCAAATTATATTTATCGAAGTCAGATTTCAAAGTTCCCGGATCGTGGCTATTGTCGATAGCCGAAAACCAAAGTAACGACAAGGCTATTACCAACACGACCAAAATTTTACTTATTACCTGTTTTATATTACTCATAGATTTTCCCCCTCGATCATTTTTTTCCATTCTTCAAATTGACCCAACACGAATTTGTTGTAGAAATAATTGAACAACTCAGAACCGTGTATGGCATCCCAAGCTATGCTGTCCATTATGTCAATACCCGTAACACCCATCGAACGAAACGCTTTATGGAAGTTTACGGAATCACCAAACTCTTTGAAACCGCCCATTTCTACGAATACGGTATCCAGATATTTCTGGAGAATGGTAAGCAGAATGCTATCACAATCGTTTGCGCCCGGCATCTCTGGCGTAATAATAAGGTCTTTGCCACTGCACGAGCCTTTCTTTAAAAGTTCTTTGGTCATTCCCAAAGCGATGTGAAAGGGATTCGCACGATACAGTTTCGCAATATCGTAGTTATCCCCATCGAAAAGAATAGCTATTTCTTCCGTGAGTGTCACCTAACCCCACCAAGTTAATGTTAGTTATTCCGCCGTAGGTAGAAATTCGGCTCACTACCCTAATGGTGTAGTCCATTTTCCAATCCCAATAACAGTGGTCAACATTTTAAGGATCGGGCAATTGCTTTTCACAAAGAGCCAATACGGCGTCACCAACTGAAAGCTGGTTCAAGCTTGTAATTTCTTCAAGATATTTGAGATGAGACTCTCGCATCTTGGCGGCTTTTTCTTTTGGAGTTTGTTGTTTTCTATTCATGGTTTAATCATACCAAAGATATCTAAGTCTGTCAACCCTCTTTTTAAGTAAATTTGGTGTCCTCGAAGGGAATCGAACCCCCAACCCCAGTCTTAGGAGGACTGTGCTCTGTCCAGTTGAGCTACGAGGACCAACGGTATCTGTACCCTACGGTTGACCAAATAAACTTGTAGTCACTTGACATTCTACCCTTTATTTCGCCAAAAAGGCTGTGGGGACCGGTGTCCCAGAATACTTTGTATTCCAAGTATACCGGGTTTCTGGTGAATCCGTCGATGCGTTCTTCACCGTAGCCCACACCTAAGTGATTGGTGAACCCTTCGAGAATTTCTTCTTTCCAATGAACCATTGCATAAGTCTGCTCCCAATCATCTGGGCTGAAATACTCATCACTGTCAAGGGCGAACCCGTCATCACGGTAGTTTAAACTCAAACGAAAATTCTCGTCAAAGTCATAAAATCCCTTAAAATAGTTTCCTTCTCTTTGGTTGTCGTCCGAGAAATCAAATCTATATGCACCTGCAACCAACCCAAAATCCCCAAGGGTCCACTCCAGACTTCCATCACAACCCACATATGTTGTACCAGTTGTGATGCCCCAAGTATTATCTATGACTTGCTTCTGACATTGACCGTAATATGCCACATTATTGACGAACGTCTTACCAAAGAGTGTGGCCTGCCCCAAAAGTCCATTGTCTTCGTAGTAATACAAACGACTACGCAACCTTGCATGTTCATTGTAATACTTTTCAACTCCAATAAATCCACCACCGTCAAAGGTACCGTTTCCGTCGAAAGATTCCACTGCGGTAATTCCACCCAATACTAGATATCCAGAAGAATTTTCTTTACCGTATGCAATTATATCTGCCCGATAAAATTGTGAAAATTCGTCCACAAACACGGTGGTCTCTATTCCGGTGTAACTGTCCGCCGTCGCAGTTGTCATGACTGACAACAGTCCTAATACTACTAAAGCCTTTCTCATTTTATGCTCCATTTTCTGTCGTTTTTGAAAAAATACTGCAAATATCCCATTAGTGAAGAATACGAAAGTATTGCCTGATAAAACAGGAAGAACATGACGAATCCCAACCAATTTTTAGCGTTCTTTCCCGGTTCAATTCCAACTCTTCCCAGACTTCCGGTCTGGCTCTTGAAATGCATGATCATAACGACAAGGCCCAACGGTATCAGGGCTATAGTGTACAATCCTGCAATGGCATAATAGCCAAAGAACAAAGCCATTATAACACCGGGAACAAACACACACAAGTACATAAAGTCCACAAACGGAAAAGTCAAATTATACCACACAAAAGGAGTGTTGTGCTTCAGTTTCCAGATCGTAGAAGGGTGAGTCCGAAACGCTTGAATCAACCCCATCGCCCATCTAGAACGCTGGCTAAAAAATCCTCTGAAATTCGTTGGGGTGTCCGTAAAGCATAATGCTGTATCTGTGTAGCTGACATCATACCCATGCCTCCTAAAGGCCCACGTAAGCACAATATCTTCTCCTATTAATTCTGGCCACCCCCCAATTTCTCTCACGGTTTCGCTGTAGTAAGCACTAAATGCTCCCTGTGCGACTAGCGTTCCGTTATACAACGACTGCGCTTTTTTCACGATTCCGATTCCAAAGAAATAATCCCACTGTTGCATTTTGGTTAACATGCTGGTTTTGTAATTTTTGACCAAAATAGTACCTGCGGCTGATCGAACATTTTCAGAAGAATTGACCAACTGTGAAACCAAAGCAGTGACCGCAGATGGTTCAAGGATAGAATCTGCGTCCAGCGTAATGATAATTTCGGTGTCCACCTGTTCCAATGCTTTATTCAACGCGGAAGCTTTTCCTTGGTTCTGTTCTTGTTGGACCAATCGAACATCCATATTTGGATAATTGTAGATGAATCGTCGTACCTTTTGGGTGGTCGAGTCTTCTGATCCATCATCTACTACAATTGTCCTAATGCCACCATAATAATTTTGTCTTTTAATAGACAAAAGAGTTTTATAGATTCTGCTCTCCTCGTTAAAAGCTGCGACGATAATTGTTACCGGAACTCGCGGCTGACCCACCGAAAAATCATAGTTTTCGGTACTTCTAAAGAAAATCGACGCAAGAATGAAAGCGGTGGCAGTTCCGGGGATACCCGCGATTCCGGTAAATATGACATATGCGCCCACGGCACCAAAATCATTTGCCAAATCTTGAATCCACCACTGGCCCAACCATAGCGAAAATAACAACCATAGCAAACTGAAGGCTATGGACAGAAACAGCTTTAAAGTTATGTTTGTGTTCATTTTTTCCCCGGTAACTTAAACATAGTTTTATACCCCCACGGGATAGCCGAAACCGGATTTCCACTTGTGTGGGGCAATCTAGAAACAAATTCTAACACGCGTAAGGGGTAATGTCAATAAGCGTAAGAAAAAATAAATGGTGTAATTATTCTACCGATCACAAGAATTGGGGTGTGTTTTCGTTTTGATCTTCTTCAATATATTCCACCAGAGCTAACTCTATTCTGCTTATCAATTCTATGTCAACTGAAACCGTTCCCTTTACCAATCTAGCACGGTATATGGCTGTTCGTAGATTCTCCAGATCGCCCTGAAGGCTTCCGGTGTATAGCTGCATGGCTCTATCTTTTTCGAGTCTTTGGAGAAGAATCCCCACTTTTTTACCATACTGTGCCATTGCTGCGTCATTTGTTAAGTTCAATACTATTGCGGTAATTTTAAAATTCCTGTCTGAATGATTATCATAGCGATTAACGCATAATGTGTCAAGTGGTGTACTGCTTGGTCTAATCCCAGGCACATCCAATAAGGGGCATTGTTCATATCTTTATAACGCCCCCATAAATTGGGCGATGCTTTGATTCTATCCATCGTGAAATGAATAGCAAAGTCAGTGAAGAAGCATATTGCAGTCCACAGCACAATGGTTTGCAAACCCACCCCAAAAAACCAAAGAGTTGAAACCGCTATGATCCCGGAAAATATTGCGTGGTCTCCTGCATGTTTCGCCAATGGCCAAACCCACCCCGTTCGGTTAAATTTCTCCATCCCATCCTTTCTTCGAAGTTGTATTACAAAATCTACCAAAAAGTGTTTTGTCTGAAAAAGTACTAATAGTACAATAAATGTGATAAGAATCATTTTTTGTGTTGGCCTATAAATTGTATTATACTATTTTAACAGTTAGCAGAATCTGTGTCAACCGACAAAGTTAATCTTACGAACTGTCGGGTATTGTAGCATTTAGCCGATCACAAATTTTCTGGGCATATTCAATACGCTCTTTGTAATCAACAAAGTCGCCAGTGATTAACATCTGAGCATCAAAAGAAAAGTCGTTACTTTCGATAACAACTCTTCCTTCATAGCCTTTAGTCATTACTTTCCATATGCCAGTATCTTCGGTAAAGCGAGGCTCATCTAACCTGTCACTCATTTTTTCTTACTCCTTTATGCTTTTCGTTATTTCCTTATGGATATCCACGGGGTGTATGGCTTCCAAGGGTTGTTCTTCTTCCAACTTATATTCACTCAAACGATACTTAACAACAAGCTTTCTCTGAAACAACTTGTTTACTAGATGGCAAAAACCAATAAGGGAAACACTTCCAGTATAATCGTGCTTCTTCTGTTTTAAGAACTTCCACCTTTTTGGTTTTTACTTTGAATTTTGGTTACATTATGCTGATATGTCCACGCAGATTATTTCTTCCACCGCCACAATATCTTCATCAAAGGTTCCTTTCATAGACAGGGAAACCGGGGGTATCCAGTCGTCTGCTTCTTCTTCTTTGAGAGTTAGCAAAATCTTGGATAGTGGAAGTGATTCGTATACCTCGATATCGTATTCTAGTTGGCCATCTTCTGTCAAGGCGGCAGAACCGGATGCTACATTTCCAACGATTCTAGCTAGATTCACCCCAAAGGGGTTGGTGTTATCCACGGCCCCCGCCATCGTAACTGGAATCTCGTTGCCTCCATTTATCAATCGGATTACTTCTTCTGTATTGTACCTTTCATCCAATTTTGTTTTGACTCTCATGAAAAATTTCATATCCTTAGAGAACTCCTCTGTTGCAAAAAAGATCTGTAAGACCCTCGTAAGTGGGGTCAAAATCCGAAGTTTTAGAACCGTCTCGAAAAATAAATGTACCGTTTCTCAAATTAGAAGGTAAGTTTTCCCACGGTGTAATTTCCGAATCTTTTAACATTTTGTTCATTGCCTCTGTATTCTTACCAATTAATTTCTTGTGGCTGAAGTGCGCTCTACAGTACATCTGTAAGCTGTTTCTCTTCCAGTCTTTTACTCTCCACAAAAAAATATTAACCACATCAGACTCGGGGACATTAAAAGCCCTAGCATCAAACACAGCTAATTTTTCCAAATTCCCTTTGTGAGTGGAAAGAATTCTATTAAAGTTCGCAGTCATTAAGGCTGCTGATATACTAGTCATTTTTTGCTGTTTGTTGTCAAACCAGAATTGGCTCCTTGGATCAGAACTGTGGAGCATGAATGTTGCTTCGTCTGATTGAATATAGGCTATTCTGAAATTTTGCATTTCAGAGGCCACCACTTGAGCAGATTCTTTCATGGATGTTATGTATTCCGCATCAAACGGCTTTTCAAAACCCTTCAAAAAGGTATGAAACGCTCTTCCATCTACGCGAATAATTACAGGAACCCTCGGAATTAGCTGGGGGCTTACGCATTTTTCGTATCTTTTCATCCTGTCACCCAAATCCATGATAATATTCCTTTAATGTATGTGTAAATTCTACATGAAATATTCGTTAATGTCAAGGTTTGGGATTGCTATCTGTGGTCTTTTAACTTGTGGCCCACCCCTATTCCGGGTCTGCCGGGATATCCTTTTATTCCTATCACCCCACCTTTGAATGGGTAAATTTTTTTGGTTTTTGTCCCGTGGTTTCTCCATAAGTTGACATCAATTAATTTCGGTGTTCTTTGAAGAACTCTTCTCAGGGTATTAACCCCAGAGCCTTTCATACCTGTAGAACAGAGACTAGCATGCGTTGTGTTGTTCATTTTTTTTTCTGTACCGTTCAAATGACGATATAAACTGGGCGCTTCTCCCACAAGATCATGGCTGTTAAGCCAAATGTTGCATTGGCGTATCCACCATGGCGCATAATAATCGTCGTCTTCGATGATGATCACCCGATCATCATTTTCTACGAATTCAAGACCGGCTAATATATTTCTGGCTTGCGTATTTTGTCCGGGTTCCCAAAAAGGTTCGGGTCTTAGGTGAACTATTTCCCAATCGTTTATCCCTTCTGGTATATTCGTGGGCTCGCGTCCGTCATCAACTATAATCCATGTCACTGAACCGTTATAATCTTGTGACGACATATGCTCAACACATTTGGAAAATGCTTCGGGTCTCTCTCCGGTCGGAGTTATTAAAACGGTTTTTGAAGTCATCTATGTCCCCGTTTATTTAAAAAATCTCTGGCATTAATGCGAACAGTCGGTTGGATTGGGGTTTTATTCTCGGACTTGTGTGTGTATTTTGAGTTTGTCTCCAAGTGTGTTTTATCTTCTTCTCCCCCCCGATACCAGTGATATACGTACATTTCTTTTATTATTTTTAATGGTATCCGTTTTTGATTCAAATCTTTGTGCAATTGATTGTCTACACCAAGAATGTTTAAATTAACATTTTTCGCTCTAACTGGAATCGTGGATTTTTTAAAACCTCCTATAGATTTCCAAGATTTTTTACTGAGGAGTATGACCATCCCACTAAGAGCTTCTTTTTTAAGAGGGTTGAAAGGAAAAACACTATATTGATTGTAATTCTCTTCTTTTATTTTTTGTGCTATGTCTCTATGTATTTTTATGTCATCACCAGAATATTCTCCGTGTAGTTGAATTTCATTGCCTATTCTGTTTGTCAGACACGTAAAACACCCGGCGTCTGGGTTGTTTCTTATAGCTCTTTCAAAAACTTCACCGTAGAACGGGTCCAAAAACAAAGTGTCAGCATCCCTGAAGAGAGCCCAACCGTTTTCGGGCATCATCTCTATAAACTCATTGTAGGCTTTTATAAGATTCTTATCGATTCTAAAAGGGGTGTTTTCAAATATAATAAAATCTCCATTCTCTTTCGAATGGTTTGGTGTATGGGCCATAACTTCTACATAATTGTTGTATGGTCTGCGGTCTTTCCCTCTACTGCCGTGGGGAGATTTGTGTGATAGAACTCTTATACCAGTATTGTTTTTCCAGAGTACATAATTGAATACCAATTGGTCTCGTTTACTTGGCATCGACATATATGTACTAAATAACTTACCTAAGAATTCCCGCAAGGCTTTACTATTTCTATTGAATACCATTAGGTGGGTCTCATAGAGGCCGTTGTTGGCTGGATAACCTTCCCTTCGTATTGATCTCATTTGTTGGTCCACAACCGTGGGGTCATCTTTTTTCAGGCGTATGACAGCACTACCCTCTTGATATATACACGCACGGTCGGGGTGGTTTGGTAACATTAAATCGTATGTTTCAACATCAAATCCGAATTCAGATAAGAAATCTTCCATATTTTTTTTGATCTTAACATTCCCATCAACATAAATGCAAATTTCATAGTTCTCAGACAAATAATCATGATAATTCATGGCTACTGCGTTTGCCCTTCTTTTAGGACAAATTATTTTCATATGTTCGTCGGATATTGGATGAATTTTCCAATTTTTAGAAATGATGTTGGGGTTATCGGTTATACAGATATAGTCATATCCGTTTGTAAGTATTGAGGGCTCTTGTATTATGTCGTATCCCCCTGTTATTACGGTAAAGACACACCGCTTGTTCATTTTCTAAGATGCCTCAATTTGACTAAATCTTTTACTTTATTTTTGAATATTTTTGAGGTGTACAAATCCTCGACGGGGCGATCACAGTCGTGTACAAACACATGAGTTTTAGAATTTGCCAGTTGGTATGCTGTGAAAATACTTTGCATTCTCCCCGGAGCGGTCTCGTAACAGTTACCAACAGGACCATCCACAAAAATTACATCCCATTTAGTATCCCGTATTTCTTTAGGTAACCTCATTTCCAATTTAGAAGTATTTCCCTTCAAATACAATTTCATAAGTTTTTCGTATTCTGACATTACTGTATTGTATGTAACTTTTAAAACACCATCGCCGTAGAACTCTATCCATTCATCAACATCTTCTAAGAAAACGGTATTTCCTCTACTATTGACGCATTTCCAATACTTAGAATCATGTCCTGTTCCGAAAACCAAAAAATTCGATTCTTTAAGAAAACTTGCTACGTATGCATATTCTTCTCTCTGCATTTGGGTATCACCCAATTCGTCCATCACTTTGTCTAAAATTGAATTACATTCTTTACATTCGCTCATACCTGTTATCCGATAGTGCTCAGCATACAAAGATATATATACAATAGTAGATATGATGACCCCCATGGATTCTAACCCCAGAACGCTATTTTTGACTTGCGCAAACGAGCCATATTATCATTTTGTAGTTCCTTTTTTGTTCAGCATTTTTAAAACCCAAGAAGATTCTTTTGTTGAAATATTTCTAAATGATAAAACCCAATTTACTAAAGATTATAAAAAATCATTAAATTTCATCCAACAAAATATTAGTGAAAATTTCAAACTCACTGAAGTAGATTTCGGCGATGCAATACCAAATACTGTCAGGTTCATACACGAACCTGTAACCAAAGCGAAGTTTGTTTACATATCAGATATAGACATATTTTTTACTGACAAAAACATTACTGATATACATCTCAAACTAATGTCAGAAACCGGACAAGATTTTTCAAATATCGTTCGGCCCAACACAACAAAGTTGACTGGACTGCACTTTACAAAATGGGACTCATACTATCCTCTCCCGATGCAAAGAGATGCAACTCTCGATAAAATCAATGACGAAATGGCCCTGTATCTTTTGGTCACACAAAAAACAGGGAAAGAACCCAGAAAAGATTTAGACATAGGGAAGTTTAGGCCGGTTCATGGAATCCATTGCAGTCCAAATAGAACCATAGACAGCAAAAAAATATCTTGGGGTATTAACGAATATCGAATAAAGCGTTGGAAAGAACTCACGGGGTCTCAAGAGTGGAAAGACCTGTTGGTGTTGTTAGATCCAAAATACCAAAACATTGTGCGACAAATAGACAACTATTCGATCAAATATTTTAATCTCTGAGTAATTCTATACTATTTTTTAGAAATTCTGTTATCTCGTCTACCCTCCACATCAACATGTAGCGGTCACCGCCACCATCCATCACTTTTTCTAAACACAAGCTTTCTGGAATACAAAAGGGCGTTTTAGTTAAATCGAACCATCTCCATTGCCCCGTTTTTATATCTTTATTTTGGAAATTTTGGTCTGTTATGTGACTAGTTAACATTATATATTTTACTTCGGAATGTAATATGTTTTGAAAAACTTTTGCTATGTCCCCATAAGACAGATGAAATAAACAATCTCGACAGAACAGCAAATCCCCTTTTGGTAGAGAATCTTCCACTAGATTTGTGTGAATAAATTTTTTTCGATTTGTGGAAAAATCCAGATTGTTTTTTTCTATGACTTCCGACACTATGTCCCCACCGACATAATCTACGTCAATCGGAACACTTTTCATCCAATAAAAATCTCCACAGGGGATGTCTAGAAAAGTGGATATTTTGTATTTTTTTATTATGTTTGGCAAAGTTTCTCGAAGTACTCTAGTTCTTTCCATGCCGGAACTGGGACCGCTTCGAGATTCTTCCCCTTTCCATGCGTTGTTTTTGTAGATTTTACTAAAGATGCATTCACCGCTCATCTGAAAAATTCCATCTGGAAGAAGTATTATTGGTTATGATCATTCATATATTTAGAAATTATTTTTCTAAATTTGGATGATGTGTCATATGACACATCATCCTTTTATTTCCCCATTTTTCTTGGCGTTCTTCAGCCAATGTATGTCAGTCTGGACATGACCTTCTCGAACATATTTAGCAACATGGAGTGCGAAATCATCATAATGAAAACCGTCTTCGGTTCTAATAACATACCCCTCCTGTTTTTCTCGGTCGATTTCAATGGCCTCTATGGCATATCTATCGAAAACATCTCTGTATATCACCGGTGGGCTCGTTGGTATTTTCCAACGATTTGGCAAATCCTTAAAAGCTTCCGTTCTCAAGAAAATTTCCATATCGCCCTTAGAAAGACAGAAATTTTCGTCGTTATAGACCGCAAATGGATAGAAGTATGATTTCAAATTCTCGTATCGGATTGAGTGTTCTGCCCATACATTCTCACCCACAATTCTCCATCCTTCTGGAATATTGTGCGCAATTTGACGATGGAAATTTTGCACCCAAGATCGAGTAAAATTTGTGGGAGAATCTATACTCCTAGCATGAACATAATCTCGATAAAGTGTCGTATTTTCTCCGTCGAGTTTCTCGGTGGCGTAAACTCTTTTACCTTCGAAATGATCAACAGAAGAAAGCTTTTTATCATCGTCGGTAACTCCTTCACTCCATGGAAGGTGTGGCGTTCTAGGGTACTTGTAATGGTTCATTTTAATCTCCTTGAAGCAGATATTGCTTCTTCCTTTGAAGAGCCTATCTTAGCATACAATTCGTCGGGATGCAAGCCATCTGTCCAATTTTTCCCGCCGCTGATATGAAACTGTTCGGCCTCCAAGTGACACTTTTCTTTACATAGAGTAATGCCGTTTTCTTTTACATAACCACCGTTGGGCATTTCGTTTCGGTCGGTTATGTGATGGGCGTCCAATAGCTTTTCGTCCATTTTTCGACCACAACTCACACACGTATAATTGTCCCGCTTTAAAACTGCGTCCCTGAACTTCATTCTTACCAATTGCTTTCTTTTCATAATTATAAATCCGATTTAGACAAAGCCTCGTAATATTGAATATCAAGTACGATTTGGCTCCATGTGTTTGCAGAAAAGTCTCCGTCACTTAGATCATTTCCCGCGATCCCGTATCTTTCAGTTGCAATACAACCCATGTAGTTATTGCAATTTGGCGTTTTGTCTCTGCCGCATATGATGTATTTCATACTTTCAGACAACAAAACCATGGAGTATGTATCAGTCTTTTCATCATACTCTATTTCACAGAGTTCTATCCCTCGTAGTAATTGTGAATCTTTTCGGAACATCTGCTCCATTTTTTGGCCGGCATTCATTTCTTCTTCTTTTTGTACTACACAATGATCAAAGCACCCCTGACAAATTATTTCCTCTAAATCCGGCTCAGTTGCGTCGGTATTTTTAATATCGGAAGGAAGTAAAAAGAATCCTTCAAATATGAAAGACTTCCCATCTTTAGTAGTCCCCCGGACCCGTTCATATTTTTCTCCACGGTGTGCCAGCCACACCATCATTTTAACCATATCTACCCGAGCAGTAAAGCGAACTCGGTTCTCGGGGTATGTTGGGTGTTCCAGTAATTCGAGTTCTATCATTATTTTAACCTGTTGAATAGTTTAGGATCATTATTGCAGTATTCTTTGAGCATGTCAAGCCATTTCCTAGACTTAATCTTCGCCATGGAATTATGTTTCTTATCTACTGCTTTGATCACAACACCCTCTAACGTCATCCCCGGAAGAGTGCTGTCCTTGACCGAATCCACAAATTCTTCATCGAGAACACCTGTATACAGAACATCAGGTACTTCCATACCTCGTGTAACCTCTAGGAACTCATTTGCGGGAATTATTCCCTTTTTGTATGGATTGACATCAATCAGAACGGCGTCCATATCTTGTACCGGATCAGAATGTGATCCGGCAAAAGAATTAGGACCAAAATATTCAAAGAAACATATACCTCGATCATAGCCCATGTTCTTGAACATTGTAGCAACACCATCTTCGTATTTGCCCTTAATTATATCTATTGATGGATATAGGGAAGTTTGTTGTTCATTCAACAGTTGTGTCCTAGAACCAAACTTGTAAAAACCCCTCTTCTTGGACCATTCGGCCCTTATATTTGATCCGTCTAGTTTGTCAAACGCAATATACTTAAGTTTCCAGTCGATTTTATGTGGTATACTTGGATAAGATTTCATGTTTCGAACTCTCTTCTTATTGTAGAATTCATAAATTGTACTTGCTTTTAGATGTGATGTCAACGGACAAATAAAAAGGGCTGACCGAAGTCAGCCCTTTGAATTAGCGCAGTCTGAAAGAATCGAACTTCCATTCAACGGCTAAGAGTGAATATTTGATGCATGCTCTCCCGCCCATTTACCCATATGTTCTCACTCTAGAACGAGAACGACTGCATTGTTGTGAATCTATACCGGGTTTGGCGAACTTATTTTCAAAGTCTTTCTAGATTAAACTTTGGACCACCTGCTTCCGTATCGGGTTCAAGTGTCAGTGAAAAACTTGGGGTCTCTACAGTGTTTCCAGTGAAATGTACTACCAGTTTATTTTTTCCAATAGATTCTTCTGTATTGTTTTCACTGTCGCATTTAACTGAATACAAGGGGGCTCCATAGCACATTTCTACCGTAATAGAAAGTTCTTTTTCTACTTTGCTCCTAAGTTGTTCGGTGTTGTTGGAGAATAAAATGTCGGTTTGCATCAATCTATTTTTCGCTTCTCTTATTAAATCTATCATTCTACTAACCTCGCGAATATGTACTTCTTTATTTGTGGGAACAGTATATAGACTTGGGGGGATGTTGTAAAGAGGGGACAGGAAAGAAGATAACGCTATTTTTTGTTTGTTGCTCTACCAACTGAGCTACCTCCCGATAAATGGACGGGAGGGCAGGACTCGAACCTGCGACCCACAAATTACCTATATGTAGAAGGATGCACATATCAATGGCCTGTCATAATCATAGATATCATTGAAAGAAAGAATCTGCGCACATTTTGAGTTAGATGTAATTCTAATAGTAGAAGGATGCACATATATAGCCTTCAATGATTTTTAAAATTTATAGGAGGAAAGCTATGTCGCTGATTATATTATCCAAAAATAGTAGAAGGATGCGAACAAAATGGCCTCCATTTTTTTCATTTCTTAAACCACTCGTAAATGGTCTGAGAAATAAAATGACACGCTTGAGACTACGGCAATGTCTTGGAAGCCTTTGGGCATTATCCCTACCTTTGCTTTCGGTGGGTTCTCCCGTTATCCACTAGGCGCGTCGAACGCTCTCCTAGTATCTTCCAACGATGCCTTTTTTAGAGTGTGGCGGTTCACTCATCATGTACTGCTACTCGACCTTCCATCTTCCGCTGACCTTGCGAGCCATTCGGAGTCGCTAAACTCTTACGTCTTCTGTCCGATCAAACAACGCAACCTTGCGGGTATTGTTGCACCAGATTCTTTTCGGTCTGGTATTAATCGCCTTTAACAGCACACTGAGGCAGACTTTCGCTTTTTCAACAATAAAAGGAATTGAACCTTCAATCGTCTGTCTAGGAAACAGATGCCTTTACCAATTTGGCCGTATCGTATTACCTACCATGAAGTGCTGCCCCAGTTGCTCCAACAGATTTTGTCCATCAGAATACAACACTCCACACTGTCTTTCGCCTTGCGAGCTACTCAACGTCTTTTCACGACTGAAGTTGTTACACTTCATCCGATCAAGATGGTACAGAGCATCTCTTGCGCGAACAATCGAACCCTATACCTACGCCTTAGTATTAAATGCTCATCGAGTTGGCATGTAAAAGTGAGCAGCGCCAACTGCCTTGTCTCTCACCGAATGGCTCTGAGACTATCCTTTCGGACTCTTACTCTCGATTTCGCACACACCGCACTTATCATACGGGGAAGCCTTAGAGTTTTATCTCGTACTTCCTAACCGGCGCTTGCATGGCTTGACCCTTGCGGGACGGATGAATTGTAGTTCTTTCACCCTTTACTCTGGTTGCCCAAAGCAAGCATCCATGCTTTAAACTTTTGATCTGAATCTTTCAAAACAGATCATGTGATACATATTACTACCATGTGGGACATTTGTCAACACTTTTTTCGACTTTTTTACTTTTTGAAGATATAATCGTTTACTCTCAATTCCGAGCAGAAAGTGTCATTTCCCATTTTTGCATTAACCCTAAAAATTCTCTGTCCAGTCACGTGATCTCGTGAAATATACGCACTATCTATTTGAATAGTCACTTTGTCTATTTCTCTGTCCATAAAATCTTTTAAAGTAACACCCGATAAATCTTCGGAATCTCCTTCGACGGCATATTCTGATACGAAATACGCCAACCGGTTCTTGATAAACCCTTCCAAATCTTTTACGTAATTTTCAAGATTCATGTTTTCATTCCACGGTGTTTTTGTCCGTGTAAGTGTTGGAAGTATTTTGTCTATAAGAGCGAACAGAAAAACTCAAGTCCTTGTACGCGTCGTTGATCCCGTTAGCATCAGCGTTATAGTTAAAAATGTTAGATTTTGATATTCCCCTACTTGCGCCTTCACTAAATCCATCTTGGTTTGCGGCGAGATAGATAACCTGCCATCCTTTTTCTTTTTCCGCTTTCTGAATCATTTCTTTAATCTGCGAATTGTTGTATTCTCGACTCGCGTTTTCCTGACCGTCGGTCAAAATACAAATAATAGCCTTTTCTGGGTCTTTTTCAAACAGACTATTCATAGCACGACCAATAGCATCGTTCATCGCAGTCATTCCTCTTGGCCCCAAAGATTCTATCTCCGTGACCTCTGCAAGGGGAACAGAATCTAGTTTCATTTCATATTGATCGTCAAAAAGAACCAAAGAGAGTCTTGCCTCCCCCTCTATACTTTTTTGTTCTTTTAAAAACGCGTTGAACCCTCCGACTGCATCTTTTTCAATGGATTGCATAGAGCCAGATCGATCTGCGATTACCAATATTTCTACTGCATCATTCTTTTTGAATGAAAATGGGTTGTACATATTTAACTCCTTCGTTTATAAATTAAAAATTTGGATGTTGGAGGATTCGAGCCCCACTGGGTTTACTTTATAACCACATCCACACCCTCAGTTTATAACATTGGATAAAAGTTGTCAAGCTTTAAAAGTTGTAATTTGTTATCACTCCCCCGAAACCGGGGGCCGGTTTTATTCTTCCATTTTGTATGCTGAATTTAAAATAGTCATACTCCCAAGCTTCGTCCGGGTCGTAATGGGGTACTGTTCGGTCCAAGCTAAAAGCCACATAGAAATACGTGTTAAGAGCTTTATCAAAAATCTTTTTTTCTACCTTGAATTTGTCAGCATACACGGTGCTTCCCATAACAGTTGCTTTATTTCCAAAAACCTCCCCGATTTCTAGTTCGTCTGGGAGGTTCTTAGCGTCATATATCTGTTGTTCAGTCATTTCCGATAATACTTCATTAATTTTCATGTAATTTTTGGTTCTGATTCGATTTATTTATCAAAAAGGCAAAGAAGACCCCTTCCTTCTGCAATGTTATCGTCCAACCACGGACACTCTTCGGTGGTTATTTCTCTTACAGTTTTCATACTCATAATGAGTTCTCCTTTTAAAGTACAATTATTTCATGATGAACTGCTTTTGTCAAGTATTTGGTGGAGCCGAGCGGGGTCGAACCGCCGACCTCTACAATGCCATTGTAGTGCTCTCCCAATTGAGCTACGGCCCCTAGTTTGGTAGCGGGTGGGGGAGTTGCGCCCCCCCGTTTTCTTGGTTATGAGCCAAGCGAGACTACTCTTTCTCCATTCCCGCAATTGTTTTATCTGTACGCTACAGAAACAAAATCTTTATTTTTTCAGGAAGAACAGTTTAATTTTCTACGAAGAATATCAAATCAGAACTATTTCCTGATATGTGTCTTGTAATGAAACGATACTCCCTTTTTCGAAAGTTCAACGTCTCCAACTTGTATCACAATATCACCTTTTGAGAAAAACACAAAAGGGTTATCCATTATGGTTAACAATACAATTATTTCTCTACCGTCGCCCGTGGTTATAACTCCGACCCTATTCGGTCCTTCGAGAATAGAAAATCCGGTAGTTTGATTTTGGGTATATTTCCAATTGTTTCCTGTGTTAGATTGTATTAATGACAGAGTAATAGGATTCAACAAAACATGTGTGTAGTTTGTTGGACCTTCCGAAATTTTAAGAATTTCCTCAAGAAGATCGGGACCATTTGGTTTAATTTTTTGCAAATTTGAGTATAACTCAGTAACAACTTCAAGCTCAACAGCATTAATAAATTGTTGTGTTAATTCTTCCACCAGAGGTGCCTTGGAATCTCGTATTCCCAATGGAGGAGAGAACTTTCCTATGGCTTTGTATTCCTCGACATTTTCAGGAGCTTCTCTTTGTACGGGGATGTCTCGACGTTCTTCCACAAGAGTTTGTATTTTTTGTTCTACAATTTTCTGAATATTTTTGTTGTTCATACTAATTTTCCTTTCTGTGTTCCACTGGTTCATATTCTATAATATTCAGGTAAAAATGTAAAGTGGTGCCTCGTCGTGGACTCGAACCACGAACTTTCGCCTTGTCGAGACGACACTCTGCCAATTGAGTTAACGAGGCTTTAATTTGGTGGAACCAGCAGGATTCGAACCTGCGACATTTCGATTATCGGTCGAATGCTCTACCGACTGAGCTATGGTTCCATTGTAATTAAATTTTAAAACTTAATTTTTCGACTTTTAGACCGTCCCAAAGATAGCCAGTGATCGATCCAATCTTTGGTTTATACCTTTTGTTTTCTATTTATCAACCGTACATCCTTGATGGAATGTTGTCAACTTAAAAAAGAGACTGTGCTACTTTTCTAGAAAATTGTATTATTATACATAAGTCTGTAAAATATGTCCACACCGAAGTCTAGGCTCGATGCGAGTAATGTATACTTTTTAATAGTATCCTAGTCTGTAGCAAGCTGGTGTTCTATACATAGTCTATTAGAATACCGCCAATTTACAGTCTCTCAATTATTGTACCACACAATGTGAGTGGCTTCTATCGGTATTTCATGTATGCGCGACGGATATACTTCCCACTCCCCACATGCTTTTTTATTCTTGACCGGATGACCAACTCCATCAGAATCAACAATTACTCCATTAAATACCAAATCTTTAAATTCTTTAATGGTGTAGACATCATATCCGTCAGACGATGAAAACATAACAGGTTCATCATAAACCAAGTTGTCCTTATTCTCAGATTTCCATTTTTCATCTTCTTCGAAGAATTTCAAAGCTTCTTCATCGTAGATAAGAGATGGAGGCAGAAAGAAAGATTTAGTAACTTCCAGTCCGCTATTAGCTTTCCAAGTTATAGTAACTTTTATTGCATATGGATGATGTGAGTAACCCCATTCTTCGAGGCCCAAGCATTCTCTGAAATTTTCGGGATACTCATCTTTGCGCTCCAAGCTCCAACGTCTAGCTTTGATATATCTAAAGAAAACCTCTTCAACACGCGGATGTAGTTCGTCTTTTATTTTTCTAAGAGTCCAATGCGCTGCGTACAACTCATTAAATTTTTCGTAGTTAGAAAAAATTTCTGCTTTTTCTGTTTTTAAATATCCCATATCTATTTCTCTTGATTGGTGTTTATTCTTTCTATGGTACTCCATTTGGCACCGCAACAGTAGCAATCATACACCTTAATGTCTACATTATCAACATTTTCCCCAATTCTCACCAACTCTTCCTTTCAAATGTTTTGGTAAATTTTGCCAAACATCGGGTGAGTAAATGTAAGAAAGGTTTAAAGTCTTACTGATTTCATAAAATGCAGTTCTTGCTATTTTATTATTTTCCATTGTATAAAATCCTAAATCACTGTCGGGTTTCTGTAGTGTACCACATGTTTGTTCTCAGGTCCATATGACATCATACATTCTTCTGCGGTGTCATCTACCAGTGCAATATGCTCATATTCGTCTAAGCGCGGCAAATTTACGTCCAACCAAGCCTCGAAATACATGACTTTATTGTTGCTTCCGGGATGTTCGGTTGTTGTGCCTGAGATTGTGTTGTATGCTTCTATCATGTCATTTACGTGAATGATTTCATCCACATCTATTTCAATCCCATATTCGTCTTGAATCATGCCCATCATACCGTCGTTGATAAACGTCTGTATGTTTTCATCACACCACAACGCAAAACTAAAAATTCCAATTTTGGAGTGATTATGGTAGTCAAAAATTGACCTGTTGTTGTTTTGCCAACAAAGTCTTTGATCAGTCCAATGCTCAATGAGAGTGTTTTCCAGATCAAAATACAATATGGTATTTTTGTTTGTCATTTCAATAGCTCCAGCTATGAACCAAAAATCAAAAGGTCTTCTTTCACAGATATCATTCAATCTTCCTCTTTGTGGTTTTCGTTCCATTTACGCATCCAGCGCATCAGATACATTCCTTTTTCCTCTCTGTTGAAAGTTGAAGAACCCGCATCATCTACCGGAACCGGAAACAAATCTCCATTACAGGTTTCATACCACAAGGCCCCATCACGGAAGTATCTGAAATGTACGTCACTTCTCACTGTTTCTTTTATGTCAATCATTGTTCGTCACCTGTGTTGTAAAAGTTTTTTCGCTGTTTCTTGTTAGACCTGCGTTCAGGGCATCAACCCAAACGTTGGCCTGATCCCTATTGGACACAGAAAAAAATATAGTACATCTATTTTTTTCCGTGTCCCGGTAAACAAATCGGACCCAATGTTCATCTTTGTTTCCCGGTATAGAAAAAATTTCTGCTTTTTCAGTGCTTAAATAGCTCATATCGATTCCTAGTACTTAGTGTTCATTCTTTTTTGGTACTCCACCTAGCGCCACAACAGCGGCAATTCTCATGTCAATAATTCCAGCTTTTTGAGTTCTTCAGCCTCTTCATCTCTTATCGGTCCAATACCTACACATGTCAACATCGGAGCATCCAATACCGTAAAAGCGCTATCAACAACTTGAGTAACCCCACAGACGTTTAGGTGCGTGTGATACAACCTCTTCAATTCTTCTTGAGTGTCAACGACACAAGTTATCTTAACTGCGTTCATTGATTCTGCATATTCAATTGCATCATACAAATAGCGTTCTTCACTGTCCCAAAAGGCATGTAGAAAAGCGTGTCCAGCTTGTGAAGCCATCTTTCCTCGTATTCCTTTCATGGCTTTCAAGGATTCCCGTGAGAATATACAGTACATTTTCATTTTTGTGTCCTTTTTAGGTTATATTATAATCTTGATCTAAGAGCGTCAACATCCTGAACCATTCCGGTGGGCCAGAGTTCTTCCAAACCATCTTGAAATCTTTAATTTTTGAAGAGTAATAAAGACGATAAGATTCTACCACATTATCCATTTTAAACTCATCTGGCATTGCTAAAGCAAATCGTGTCATCCCATGCTCAGGAAGATTATCTGGATGAGTTGCTAGAATCTCTCCCAACAACGAATCAGTCTTGTGAATCTTGTTGTAGCGATATTGGTACTCTTCACAAAGCATCAAGAAATGATTGTACAACCAATCATAATTTGAGGTTGACTCTCGACACCATATCGAACATGGATGATTGATGTGGGTGGCTTTGTACATCTGCCCATCACGTTCATCGTTCAATGTATAGACCTTGCATTTTCTGCCGTTCTTCTCAATGATAGAAAGCTCTCCATCAAGAATACGATGCGCAGTAGAAAGCATCTGAGCAGATTCCAGAATCATCTTGACAACATGAGCATTACATTGGAATTGTGCTGCTTCAATTGGGCATTCTGAAAGAACAAAAATGTTCAAAAGTTTTCCTTCACATCATCGTATTTTACGACTTTGGCGTTACTGCGCTCTGCAAGGTCTGTCATGACCCCAACGTTATAAGCGCTGATGCGACCCTCCGAATGCTTGGAACAACGGTATACACTACCACTGTAACCATGAAACAGGTATGAATCATCAGTTTCTTCGACATTCTTGATGCCACTGTTGGCTCTCCAAGAATCTCCGTACAGATAACTACCGCTCCAGCTACCAAAAACAAAATACTCTTTGCGTTTGTCTGGTTGTTCTTGCTCTAGGATTGCCCATCCATCGGGGGTATGTTGCGACATATCAAGCAACCTCCAATACGCCCTCTGCTTCTGCCAAATCCAAAAACTGGCCTAGCAGGTATATGGCCTCTTTTACAGCAGTGACCATTTCCGGATTTTCCAGTAACTTTTCCGGATCGATATAGCCTTGCATCAAATCGTAATACAAATCGCTACTGACAATAGGCTCATCAAGTTCTTTGAATTTCATAGTTGTTCCTTCGTATTAGATATCAAATTATACACAATATGGTAACGTGCGTCAAGTAAATATTGCCAGTTCCGCCCCGGCTACCCCTTATCGTATGGTACGGTCAATTACACGCTGCGACCCTGCTCACAGACACTTTGGAACACTATTTGGCGTCCCCAGAGAGATTCGAACTCCCGACCTTCCGGGTCGAAACCGGAAACTCTGACCGCTGAGCTATGGGGATATTGTTTTTTATACTGTAGCTTCTTCCTTTTGAAGCAGCTCGCGATATTTTTCTTCATTGTAAGAGTAAATTTCGTCGTACATTTTCTTAACCAAGTATGACTCTCGCGATTCTTTCAACCGACTTGCTCGCATTACTTTTTTATTTTTACCGACGCAACTCTGGTATTGAACTCTTTATCCGTTTCGAGAGTTTGAAACTCTGCATTGAGACGGGGATATTCTGTACTCTTCTCATATTTGGAGTTCATAGTGTCTAGCGACAAATACGGGGTGCCTATAATATCCGATCTAGTCATATTGTTTTGTTCAAGCCAATGGTCTACGTAGCCCCAGAAAGAATCTGTCGCCTCGTCCAAGTAACATTCACAATCCAATTCTACCTTTCTACCAACAACCGTTTTCTTCATTACTCTCTCCAAAATTTAATTATCTTAGACGGTTTTTCTATCAACAAAAAATATCATATTCGCAGCGATACGTCTTATTACCTTTAAGACTTTCCAATATCAGTGTGGTTTTGAATGTGGTGACATCACACCAGTGATCAGAGTCATATGGACTCTCTTCAACTATTCTAACTTCAGCGTCTTTTACTCTGCACCCCCCGCTATGTTCATTCAAATAAAAATTCCCTTGATTAGTTCTGGAAAATCGCTTTCCCTCAAACTCTTTTAAAATTTCTAAACGGATGGCTTCGGCACATCGATCTTCTAATGATTTCATAACAACTTCCTTTGTAAAAATTGGTGGGTCCACTCGGGTACGATCCGAGAACGTGCGGATTAAAAGTCCGCTGTTTTGCCAATTAAACTACAGACCCTTGACTTCTCCTCTCCCTAAAGGAAGAGGATTCTTGTTTCACAGTCCACTACATTGTTCTCTACAAGAACTTTAGATTTATGTCGGACTCCGCAAGCTATTCCCGTATGTCCTACGGTTCTTTTTTCTACCACTTTTGAGGCAGATATTTTTTTAGAATTTGTCCCCTCCCTGAAGGAAGGGGTCTTCTTTGCTTTCTTGATAAAAAATTTAATACACAAGAACGCGTTGACACGTAATTATGGGACGCACGGGTCCTGTGTGTGTATCGAATAACGCCTCCAAAACCCCAAGGCATACAGCATATATGCCACACCATCGTATCTGGTGGAAAATCCTTCAACCATTCTTAGTGCGGTATTAGAATCAAAACCATCATACATGATTATGGCTGTCCATGAGTTGCGTTGGTGGTGTAATTGGCCAAGAAGATCTTCTCCTAAATATACCTCATAAATTTTTGAACCAGAGATTTTTATCTGTCGGTATACGATATCTTCGACGGAATTGTCCGATTTAACTACAGAGAACGGCATAATGTATCCCAATATTTTGTTTATTGTATAATAACACGTATACATCATACTGTCAATAGAATTTTGGCAGGTGCCGAGGGCCTCGAACCCACAACCTGCGGTTTTGGAGACCGCTGCTCTACCAATTGAGCTAGACACCTGTTGTTTGGCGGAATGAGTGGGAGTCGAACCCACACCCCGACTCACGCCGAGGGACACCTTTCCAAGATGCTTGATACGCCAGTTTCCGTCATTCCATATATCATAATTTGGTGGAAGGCAGTGGACTCGAACCACATCCCCATTGGGGGACAATCGACTTAGCAGGTCGCTCCAAACCCATGTCTGGTTTACCTTCCTATATTTTTCTTTCTAGTAATTCTTTAGCCCACTTTCCCACCCCGTTCTGGAGGTTATATGATTTATATCCCAGCTTTTTTAAGATGTTAGAGAAGCTATCACCCGATTTGATAAGATTCAAAAACTCTATTTCTTTTTCTTTGAATCTTTTTCGATTTTTTCTAGAATGTGTCTTGTATCCGCATTCAATGCAGTATTTTACTTGTTTCTTCTTTGGTTCAAAGTCTTTACCACAGTTTTTACATTTTTTAATCAACTTCGGCTCGGGTTGAGGCTTTTTCTTGAGCTTTTTGGGATTTTTTCCTCTTTCCCATCCGTCCGGTTTATCTTTTTCTAACACATATACTACTTCCAACGATTTCGGATTGTAGAACCATCTTCTTTTTTTGCTTTCGGGAAGAATTCTCCCCTTTATCCAGCCATTCGGCTGTTGATCTTTCAAAAACTTTCCATTTTGTTTAGTATCAGGGTGATAATACCAGCTTCTGCCGTATGAGCCGTTCTTGGGGCCTATGCGAGCTTTTGCCACTTGTTGGTATTTTTTCTTAAGCCAACCATACCTCTTATTGTTTCTACTAGTACAACTTGAATCCACAGACATCATATTAGCCGCATATATCAAACTTCCATTATCCGGATGCATCTTAACCAAAAGCTGATGTGCCACATAATGTTCTTCCGGAGTTAAGTCAACTAAATTTTCTCCACCATCTGTCCCTCCCATACATCTAGGAATGATGTGGTGCTTTTCAGTATATTCTTCTAAATTTCTATTCTTTGCTCGTTCACAAAGAGTTTCATAATGCCTACTATATTCCATAAGAACTTTCTTAATGTGTTTCTATTTATACATTTGCGAACTCTCTGTATAAGTTTGATGTGTTCATATTAGCATTGAATTTGGTGGAGCTACGGGGTAACGATCCCCGCCATCGTGATTGCAAATCACAAGCCTGTCCCATACAGCAGCCCCTTTGTAAAATTGGCGGAGAGGGTGGGATTCGAACCCACACGCCAGCTTTTTACACTAACAAACGATTTTCAAGATCGCCTCCGCTACCCCGAATCTTTCGGATAACCTCTCCATTTAAATTGGTGCCCCCGGCAGGACTCGAACCCGCAACCACGGCCTTAGAAGGACCATGCTCTTCCCATTGAGCTACGGGGGTATTGAAATCTGGAAACGGCGCATCTCTCTATGACGAGACCGAGCTTAACCTATCGCCGTATCAAACAGAAACTCGGCTAACCAGCATTTCATTTATATTATATTTGACACTACACATAGGCGGTCCATATATCTTTACGATACCGCTCTTCGGGAGGAGTAAAGGCTCGTCGGCCCGATTAAGTATACTTTCCTTCACTAGCCAAGTCAAAATTATTTAATTTGTGAGGAGTCAGTGGGCTACTGTAGTAAAGTTAATCCGTTCTCTGTTATCTAGCTTGCATCAGAGGCTAGTTGCAGTACCAGACCTTATCTACAATAGTTAATCCACTAACGTGTCCTCGGTATTTTTTGGCCATATATCGGCAAGTGTTACCTTTATACCGCCCCTATTCCTATTCTTATTCTTACATTTATTTTTAGCTTTAAGTCGAATCTTCAAAGGATTTTTTCCTTCCATCGTATAGATACCATGTCCTTTTTCGTAATGAGTTCTACCATTCCGATTCTTCATAGATTTTTTTCGATGTTTGTGATTGTTTTTCATAAAGGTAATTTGGTGGGTCGTGGAGGAATCGAACCCCCATTATGACGGATTAAGAGTCCGGTGCATAACCATTCTGCCAACGACCCGAATTGTTTAAAAACTTTCTTCTCCATGTATCGATACTAAGATCATACACTGAAATGACAGTCATGTCAAGTAAAAAATTGGTGGAGACGGTCAGGAATCGAACCGACCACAGGTAGCTTGCAAGGCAACCTCGCCATCCCTTGGAACATGCGCCCCCAATGTTATAATTGATGTTGGTGTAGGGACACGGAATCTCACCGTCGTTCGCCTTCAGGTCTAGAAATCCATCTAACAATCACACAGGATCAACCCCCACATTGTTTGGTGCCCACCGAGAGATTCGAACTCCCAATTCTTTCGGTTCGTGGCCGAATGCTGTATCCAGTTTAGCTAGATGGGCATTGAAATTTGGCGGAACAGACGGGGTATGATCCCGCATCATCCTCCGTGACAGGGAGGCATTTTACCAAAATTAAACTACTGCTCCATTGTTGTGGCCGGGGTGGAGAGAATCGAACTCTCTACGACTGGTTCAAAGCCAGTCAGCTCAACCCTTTGCGTTTCACCCCATTCGAATTTGGCACCGAGAACGGGATTCTAACCCGCATCCACCCGAGTGACAGTCGGGGACTCTAGACAGTTAAGCTACCTCGGTATTGTTAATTTGGTGTTGCATACAGGGTTCGAACCTGTGCCAACAGCCTCTGGCTGTCATCCTACCAAGCAAAGCTACTAACCGGTTTTCACTTTACATTAGAATAATGCAACAATTTGGAGCCGGTACGTGGATTCACACGTAGATCATCCGGCATTGAATTCTTAGACACTGGCGACAATATTAACGATCTTTGCTCTTATCATCGGGACGATCATGCGAGGACCAGCGTGTTTAAATCATATAAGGCTCTTCCTTCCTCTCAACCAATTGCTCCGCATTGAACTCAATCTGTGTCCGATGTTACTTTCGGATGCGTCGGGCTATTAGTTACATTTTAAATTGGAGGGCGAGGTCGGGTTCGAACCGACGACCGTTCCGTTAACAGCGGAATGCTCTGCCACTGAGCTACTCACCCTAATTGTTTTTGGCGGGTGCAGAGGGATTTGAACCCCCAACCAAGTCCTTAACAGGGACCCGTTCTTCCATTGAACTATACACCCATTGTTTTAATATTCCTTTCACCATATGTACCGGTCTGGGAGTGACAGTTAGGACAGAGAAGTCTCAAATTTTCTATCTTATTATCTGTATTATCTCCATTTATACGGTCTAATTGATAGGTTATTGAGTTACTCACCTAAAAGAAAGAAGTATGGCTGCTCCCCACTACGGCGCATTTAAATCGCATTGTGTTATTGTTCTCAATTTAATCTTAAAAAGATTAAATAGAACAATCTAATTACTATTAGTAAAATTTACAACGATCACCATACATCTTAAACTTGGTGCAGGGTGCCGGAATCGAACCGACTTTTCTGGTTTTTCAGACCAGCACTATGACCACACTAGTTCACCCTACTTTAAATGGTGGAACCGGTCGGGATCGAACCGACAACCTGTTGCTTGCAAAGCAACTGCTCTCCCAATTAAGCTACGGCCCCATTTGACTTCTCCTCTCCCTAAAGGAAGAGGATTCTTGTTTCATCGTCCACTACATTGTTCTCTACAAGAACTTTAGATTTATGTCGGACTCCGCAAGCTATCCCCGTATGCCCTACGGTTCTTTTTTCTACTGCTTTTAAGGTAGATATTTACAATATTATTCAGCACTTGGTTATCGATACTGAATATTTGATATTGTACCACTATCTAGTGTTTATGTCAAGTAGTGAATATTTTTAGAATTTGTCCCCTTCCCTGAAGGACGGGGTCTTCTTTGTTTTCTTGATAATATTGATACTTCGGACTGAACATTTTCAAAATAGAAACTATAATATCTCCGAGAGAGGGTCCTCAATTTTTTTTCTTGTCTTTCAAAGCTTCTATAAGAATATCACTGATTATAGTACGATCAATTTCTTGACGCATTTGTATTCCCGTCACGGAGTAATAGTCACCATTTGGATATGCTTTTTTCACTGCTTCTTTCAATTCTTCAGCATCACGCTTTACCCAATCTACAAAGTTTTGGTCTTCGATACCGTCGAGTAAAGAATATAAAGCTACGAGCGTCTCTTCTTGTTTGGTATCGAAATGTTCTGGGCCAATACTAGATTCCAAATCAACTATTGTTCCTGCAATCTCGTTTATAAGATTGTAATATTTTTTTGCTAAAGATTCTAATGTTTCAGTCATATTATTTTCCTGATCTTACTTCAGACTTTCAAATTTCGTGTTCTATCCATCCAATAAGTACGCCTTGATCAAAACTTTCACCCGTTTCAACGACTTTCACTATTGTTAACTCTGGATCGGCCACAACGTCAAATTTCCCGTCATCCGGATAATAATAATAATCAAAGAATCTAGAACTAAGAATATGATCTATGTCAGTTCCTTTGATTTGTAACTCCGGTTCATTTCCAAGTGTTTTTGCCCTGAAAATCATTTTGTCACGTGCTTGACTGCCCACATGACAGCTTCTTCAATTTTTGTTTTTGCGATGGATAGTTCTCTGGAACTTCCCAAACTATCAATGTATTCGTGAAGTTCTAGGCCCATGTCTTTGATGTTGGACATCGCTCTTTTTTCAGTATCGGACAACACTCTGTAATTATGTCTCATGGTGTTGTTTGTTGTTCTATCATCGCTTGTACTATTTACTTCGTTCATATTGTTTTTCCATTTTAAGATCGGTGGTCTTACATATTTTGCCACTTTTTCTTATTTTACCATCTTGGTATGCCCTATGGCAAGGGCTAAAGCACACCTGACGGGATTCGAACCCGCTTGTCATCTCTGACTCCAGCGTGAAAGGCTAGTGACCCGCCAATTAGTCATCAGGTGTATGGAACAAGTCCCGGAGTTTACGGGACTTGTGTATGTTGCATTACTTTATTATTATAATGGGGTATTTGCCATCGCGGTTGGGGAAAATCAAATGGATCGATATATGCCATTATTCTTTCTCCCATTCTGCTATTCGCTTGCCTAGAATATCAGAATATGAATTCATTATTTGAAGCTGTTCTTTCATTAGTTGTTGTTCTGTTTTGGGCGGAGTGGGAAATATAGAATCTCCGTATGGTTTACTGTTAGAGTTTATGAAACAGTACAACCTGAATATTTTCTGGTCTAGATCAT
>Ga0210043_1000124_pt1 | contig 85538 bp, 74 predicted proteins | sample CryGeymet201501t_FD_183990 | JGI IMG/M metagenome (GOLD analysis project Ga0210043, IMG submission 183990) | Groundwater microbial communities from Crystal Geyser aquifers in Utah, USA - Crystal Geyser metaG 2015-01t (SPAdes) (version 2) | ecosystem: Environmental > Aquatic > Deep subsurface >... | reverse complement strand
GGCTTTTCCATACTCTACCCCCCTGAATACCTGCAGTATCTGGTCAGGAGGGCTAAATTGTCTAGGCCACGGGGCTAAATCCCGCCGTTTTATTCAAATTTCCTACTCCGGAAGTCCGGAATGTGGGATTAACAGTATCAGTCCCCGGACCATATCGTCTACATAACAAAAAGATCTAGTCTGTGTTCCATCGCCAAATACGGTCAGTGGTTCGTTGCGTTTTGCCTGGGAGAAAAAGGTACTCATTACCCGTCCATCACCCTCTCGCATTCTGGGACCGTAGGTATTAAAGATTCGTGCAACTCGAACATCAACATTGTATTGAGTTTTGTAAATATACCCTAAGGTCTCTCCGAAACGTTTTCCCTCATCGTAACAACTCCTGGGTCCAAAGGGATTCACATTGCCCCAGTAGGTCTCCTTCTGGGGGTGCTCTAAAGGATCTCCGTAGACCTCGCTTGTCGATCCAATCAGAATAGGAATAGACCGAGTTTTTGCGAGCTCCAACATTTCTTTTGTGCCCAAGGCTGCAGTTAAAGCCGTTTCTAATGGAAACCTTTGATAGTATTTTGGGCTGGCGGGACAGGCTAGGTGATAGATTTGATCTAATGTTTCTTCTAGGGGGGGAGTTTTACATACGTCTGCCTCAATCAGTCGGAAATGAGAGTTCCCTTCGTGATGGTGAATGTTCTGTCGCGTGCCAGTAGAAAAATTATCCAGACAGATTACCCTGTGGTCTTGGGCGATTAACGTATCTACTAAGTGGCTCCCGAGAAACCCTCCACCACCGGTAACAAGTACGGTCATGGGGTATTGACCATTGTATAAGAGCTCTTAGTTTTTAAAAGAATAGATCGAAAGAGTTCAACTTTTTCTTGCGCTACAGGCAATGACGACGAAACCTCGTGGTAACTAGGGAAGTTGTTCTCTGTACTGTTTTCATCTACAGATACGACTTTCCCCACCATTATCTGGGTACGAAATAAAAAGTCTTGATAAATGGATGCTGAATCCGGAGAAACTAGAAGCCTTTCGTGTTTCGACCGAAGAAGGATGTGGGTGAGGGTATCCATAATCTTGGGCCTATGTTCCTGGTAAAGAGGATTTGTAGACGCATAGTGACCTAACGAGAAGGGTAGGCGAATCTTCACGAGATCCTTGTTATTGATAAGCGAAGAGAGCCAAAAAATGTCGTCGGCTGCCCGGGTTGCGGGGAAGAGCAAAAACGATCTTGAAGGCACTAGGCTATAACACATAGTCTGAAACGAACTATCTCGACAGACCGAAAGGGTGGTAGGACACCGGCGCATGATTCTACTGGTCATAGCGGTCTGGAATGTCTTTTCATCGGGGAAAAACTTCTTTTTGGCCCCTTCCCCCCAGTGGCGAAAGTGTACGTTACTCCCTAAGCCACTATCGCCGTGGGATCCCGCACAACACAAGGCCACCTGGGGTTTTCGTGTCCAGAGGAATTCCACTAAAGGGGCCGAAAGGTTATTCCAGTCCAGGTTCTCCCTTAGTAGCTCATGGAGTTTTGCAGGGGAATCCAGATGTTCGTTGAAGGCTTTCAGAATATCGATTCTTGTGGGTTGGACGAGGGGTGCCATTTCTTCGTAGCTAGGGTAAAACCAGAAATCTTCACCTGAGTTGTCAAGACAGAGTTGAATTGAGTTATCGGTTGGCTCGGCTAACCAAGTTTCGCAAACGAGGTCGTCATCTATCATGAGTACTGCGTTATCGCCTGCGGCCAGGTAGGCCGCATTAGCATTGGCCCCGGCGGTCATTTCTGAAAGGGTCAGAGGTTCTTGCCCGGGAAGAACCCCAAATAGTAAAAATCTTAACTCTACCTTGGTAAATTGGTTTTGTGGCTGGTTAAGGAGCGACTCAATGAGCCCCAATTTTTCTTCGTACCCGAGGTAAGAAGTATCTATTCGATATTCCTGGGCGAGTTTGTCTACAACAGAACGATTTTTCTTTCGCATTTCTAAAGACTTACTATCGTCGCAAACCCTATAGAGAGGTTCGTGACCATATTGTTTACAATTTTCGATAAAACTTTTCATTCCCCGTTCTAAAAGGTCTGGTCGGTCGCAAGTAACCCAGTTGATAATTGAAATAGATTTTTGCTCTTGATGTGGGGTTTCTTCTCCCAGTTCGATCAATCGTCCCTTGAGTTGATCTTGGGTCAGGAGCAAACCTTTTTGGAGGAGCCCAGCGACCAGTTCTTCGGTATAGTTAGGATCCTCATTTTGCCACCCTCTGCGCTCGAGAAAAGTGGGAATGTCTTTCGAGGGGGTAAATTGTTGCAGGTTTTGGAGGAGAAAAAGTTCATCGGGTTCAAGTTGAAAAACTTGTCCGTTGCTCGTAAGGACGCCAATTGTTCCATCACCCAAATCGTAGTGATCTACCGGTCTACCGATCAGTAAAGGGGACATAGAAACCATTCCTTTCGGGTTGGAGTACAAAATGCAAAAACCTCCCGTTACCGGGAGGTCTTATCTCTAACTCAACTACCAACCCTCACATCTCAGTAATACTCAGCTCGGCATCTAAATAGTCGTCATTAAAGTAGGTGCCGATCCAGATACTATAGAGGCCAGATTTCGGTTTGCGGAAGTTTATTCCCGGATTGATTCCAACGTCGTCGTCGTTGTAGTGCCAGTTTCCATCGGGGTCGTTTATCAGGAGAACCACGTCCTCACCGAAGCCATTCACCCGAATAGTAAGTGGGAAGTCACCGTCGGTATCGTAGTAGAAGTTTACGTCTGGAGCTTCGGCTACATAGCCGTAGGCGTCCAGGTTGCGAACACCCCGGACCGAAGAGGTCTCGAGGTCAACGCTTCCCCCAGCCAGTACTTCCATCGTAAATGGATCGGGTAAAAAACCCCCTTCTAATTCGATAACGTCGTAGGATGGATCCAACTCCCAGTCCTGGGCGACCGATATAGTTACAACCAGAGCCAAAAGGGCAAAAACGAGCAGCAGCTTTTTCATAAGTTCCTCCTTTGTAACTATTGCCCACCATGGATCGTATTTCCAAGATTTCCCGAAAGTTATCAACAAAAACCTCAAAAAACTATTTCGAGGTTGGGGTATTCGGCTCGGAGTTCTTCCATACGAACCTCCAGAACCTCTTCGTCGTTGAAGGTAGAAAACTCTCGGACAAAAATGAGTACCGAGTTTGCCGCAATATCCGCTGTGTAGGCGTAGCCGTAAATCCACACCGTGTCACCGATAGTGGCTTCTTGGGTCAAATACTCATCGTATCCACCAATCCAGTAGAGGTCGGCCGATATATCATCCGAGGATACTCTCTGACTAAGGGCGAACATTCCACTTTGGCCAAAGATTGTCATTTCGGTAGCTTCCAGGGCGGGAGTCGAAGGGGTGGTTGCGGGAAGAGACTCCAGGACTAAGGGGAACCTTACTACATCTCTGTCGGGATCGAACCCTATCACAAAGTCCTCGGGGAGGTCTTCTTGGCCAGCCATAAAGTCTCGGGCTGCGGTGAGGGCGTCGGGCACCTGCCGAAAGCCCAGGTAGGGGACGTGCTCGGGCAGCAACCAGGCCGGTTGGTACCACCAGCCACCGGCGAAATAGAAGGGGTACAGACCGGTTTCCCGTACCATGTTTCGTTCGAGTTCTTTTTTCCGGGCTACCAGGTAACTATTGTCGTTGGAAGTGCCCAGGGGATCTCCAAGTTCTAAGGGGCCCAATTGGGCATCGACGGTTTCTAATCCCCCAAAAACTAACTCGTAGGTGTAGTCAACCTTCTGACCCTCCCAAAAGTAGCTACTTTCAATTTCCATGACCGCCCGTAGTCCCCCCCAATTGTCTTCGGCAATTTCTATGAGGATGCCGGGAACAAAGGCAGCAATTTGATTAGGACCACCCTGGGGAGCCAGACTATAGGCCGGGTAGGGAGGAACTGCGGGGAGTTCTTCGGTAACAACCCACGGGGTAGGGGTTTCGACCTCCGGGGGAGAGGAGGCGAGGGGTTCCTCGCCGGACTCGGTGGTTGTGGAGCAACCGGTCAACAATCCCCCAAAGACGAATAGAACAAAAAAAACAGAAAGACCTAGGTAATATGACTTTTTCATCCCGAGATAGTATACCCTCGGTAAGTTTTGCTCAATGAACCAAAAAAGTTCGATTGTTGTGAAAGATAGGTCCCTCGTCTATACTGGGGTCATGGAACGCGAGCTACACCCTGTTATTCCCGATGAACTTTTTACTCTTATAGACGAAAAACAGTGGCCGACCCTCGCCCGTCGTCGGCAAGCCTGGCCCGACCCGGTCATTGTAGCTCCAGATATTGAAAGTCTTCTGGGCGAAATGGAGAAACCCGACCGGGTACTGTTTTTTCGAGCCTTACCCCGGGAGCTGGGAATCGAGGTATTTGCCCTTCTCTCCTCGGAAGACCAAGAATCCCTTATTTTAGATCTTACCGACCGAGAAACTCGTGCTCTGCTAGCCGAAATGAGCCCCGATGACCGTACAGCGTTCTTGGAGGAGCTCTCGGGCCCAATTACCCAAAAAATGCTGAATATGCTCAGCCCCGGGGACCTAAAAGAGGCCAAAGCCCTCCTCGGATACCCCGAGTACAGCGTTGGAAGGCTTATGAGCCCGGACTACCTGAGTGTTCGTCCCTCCTGGACCCTCGCCGAGTGTATGGTCCATTTTCGAAAGTACGGAAATGAAAGCGAAACTATGGATGTAGTCTACGTAACCGAAACAACAGGTCTTTTAGTGGATGCCCTGCCTCTACGAATCTTTGTTACCGGTGATCCCGAAGTCCGGGTTGAAGACCTCATGGACCGGTCCTACGTCAAGTTATCGGCCTACGCCGACCAGGAAGAAGCGGTTAAGCTCATGACCAAGTATAGTCGGGTAGCCCTTCCGGTGGTCGATTCCACAGGAATCCTTCTGGGAATAGTTACCGTAGACGATGCCCTTGAAATTGCCGAGGAAGAAGCCACCGAGGATATCCAACGATTGGCCGGGGTATCGCCCTTGGGGGGAAGCTACTGGGATGCGGGAATTTGGGGACTTTTTAAGTCTCGGATTTTATGGTTGGTTATTCTTGTCCTGGTCAACCTCATATCTTCTGGGGTTATTACCGCTTACGAGCACCTGCTGTCGGGGTACGTCGTATTGGCAGCCTTTATTCCCCTGCTCATTGGAACCGGGGGGAACGCCGGAAGCCAGTCTGCAACCCTCATGATTCGGGGAATTAGTACCGGCGACATACGGCTGGATCAGTGGGGCGAGGTAATTCTGAAAGAATTGGTCATGGGGCTTCTTATTGGGGTTACCCTGGGCATCTTAGGCATGAGTATGGGGTACCTACGGGCGGGATTTGAGGTTGGACTGGTAGTGTTTTTGACCCTTACCTCAATAATTACGGTAACAAATCTTATGGGGATGATTTTGCCCTTTGTCTTGACCAAGTTCAAGCTCGATCCCGCCATCGCCTCGGGTCCTTTGGTGACCACCATTGCCGACGCAGCGGGATTGCTTATTTACTTCTCTTTTGCGACTCTTATCTTGCTCTAAAATGCCAGGGTATTGAGGGCCAATTCGGCCATGGCTCGAAAGCCCCGCTCCCTGTCCTGGAGAGCATCGGTCGAAGGATCGACCAGACTATCACTGACGGTCAGAATGCTTAGGGCCCTTCGGTCGAACTGGGCTGCCAGGGTGAGAAGCTCGGCACTTTCCATTTCTATAGCCAGGACCTGGTAGGTCGCCCACATTTTCCAACCATCGGCATCGGGCTCGTAGAAGGAGTCGGTGGCCAGAACATTACCTACGTGGACCGGGGTAGAGCCCGCAGTTGCCAGGTCGTGGGCCTGCCGTAAAAGTCCAAAATCTGACACCGGGGCGAAATCCATACCTTGAAACCGTCGCCGATTCATGTTCCCCGTCGAACAAGCACCGGCGGCCAAAATTAGGTCCCGCACCTTTACCTTGGGCTGAATTGACCCACAGCTTCCAACCCGGATAACCCGCTGCACATTGTAGTCGCGAAAGAGTTCATTTACATAAATAGATAGGCTGGGCTGGCCCATTCCCGAACCCATGACAGAAATAGGCTTACCTCTATAGCTACCAGTAAAACAATACATTCCCCGAATTTCGTTCACCAATTTTGGAGATTCGAAAAAGGTTTCGGCAATAAACTTCGCCCGGAGAGGGTCTCCCGGCAGCAGAAGATCGGCCGCAATTTCGCCGGGTTTTGCAGATATGTGAATGCTCATTGATTTTCTCCTGTCCTAATAGTGTACACCAAAGGGCAAAATGAGTACCATACCCGCCATGCATCTTTACCGCCACCTCATCCGCTTGTCCCTCCCAATTATGGCGGGAAACTTTATGCAGACACTCTACAATTTGGCCGATACGTGGTTTCTCGGGCGTCTTGGACCGGCTCAATTGAGCGCTCCAGGAATTTCGTTTAATCTTCTGTTTTTGCTCATAGTCGTCGGAGGAGGTTTTTCGAGTGCCGGACTTACCCTTATCGCCCAGGCCAAGGGAAGGAACGACCAAGACAAACAAGAATTCTACCTCGGCCAGTTAGTCAGTTTTATGGCCCTTTCCAGTTTGGTATTGGCAACACCTGTACTCTTGGCCCTGCCTCTCATTTTTCGACTTTTGCAGGTTCCGCCGGAGGTCTTTGGTTACGCCCTGGACTACCTCCGAATACTCTTGGCCGCTATGCCCCTGACATTTTTGTACTTTGCCTTTCAGAATATTATGCAGGGTATGGGCGACAGCGTTACCCCCTTTCTCATTCAAGCGGTAACGGTAACCTTGAACATCTTTTTGAATTGGTTGTTTATCTTTGGTAATTGGGGATTTCCTCGTCTCGAGGTCGCCGGAGCGGCCCTGGGTACCCTTATTTCCCAGGCAATCGCCGTCCTCGTAGGGTTCATAATTCTGCAAAAAGGGGTGAAGGGAGTTCGACTCCGACGGAAATACCTACGACCTCAACCAAAATCCTTGGGGCTTCTTATGTCCATTGGAATTCCCTCAGCCATTGGTCAAAGTAGTAGCGCCTTGGGGTTTACGGTCTTGCAGGGCATTGTAAATAGTCTTGGAACTCCGGTAATTGCAGCGTTTTCCGTAGGAAACAGAATAATCAACCTCTTTATGCTTCCAGCCTTGGGAATGAGCCAGGCAGTCACCGTTCTCATTGGGCAGAAGATCGGCGCCCGGGAAAAGGGCCAGGCCCTCCAGGTACTACGCTACGGGGTAGTTACAATCTTTATGTTCATTTCCGTTGGAATGACCTTTACCTTCTTTCGGGGCGAAAGCTTCGTGCGCTTCTTTATCGAAGACCCCCAGGTTCAGGCCCTGGGGCAGGACTTATTTCGTATTGTATCCCCCTCGGTCGTGCTCTTTGCCCTCTTCACGGTTATTTTGGGAGCCTTCCAGGGGGCAGGGGACACAAAACCAATTATGGCAATGAACATGGTCCGCCTCTGGGGTTTGCGGGTTCCTATCGCCTGGGTCCTGGTAATTGGTATTGGAATTGGTCCTATTGGAATATGGATTTCTATGCTGATTTCTAACCTTGTCACTGCGCTGATGGGATTTTATCTCTTGGCCACCAGGCCGTGGATGGATCGATTATCGGCCGGGGCTCTGTAGCCCATGCAATCGCCCGATCTTTGGACCCCAATTCGTGCCTTCTGTCGACCTCCAGGACGCATTTTGTACACCACTCCCCACCGTCGTTCATCGGTGGTTATTGTCCTGGCTCCTCCCAAGGATGTAACAAACCCCCAATTAGAAGATCTCTTGGTCTACTTTGAGAAAAGAGCAGCCCACATTCCCCAGGGAGGGGAAGTATGTCTACCGGGAGGGGGCATAGAAAAGGGAGAAAGTTCCGAGGCCGCGGCCCTAAGAGAATGGCAAGAAGAAACGGGCATCCCTTCGTCCCAGATAGAAATGGTCGGGTGCTTTGGAACCCTGGTGCATTTTTCATCTCGGGTGATAGATGTGTGGATTGCCAAGGGTCCCGATCCTCGCACCGTTCGCTCTGCCCCAAACGAAGAGGTAGATATCTTGTTTACCTCTAGTCTTCGGGACCTCATGGAGAGCCGATGGGAGTCCTTCGCCTTAGAATTTGCATTACGATCAACAGAGAGTTTTCCTATTCCCTCGAGTAGTGGGGCCCGGCCGGCCCAACACGTACCCGTATGGTTCGTTCACGGATTGCCCGATCTTTTGTGGGGCATGACCGCAGGAATAATGCTGCAGTTTTTACACGAGGTTTTTGGTCGATATCCAGGGAAAATGGAACTTAAGAAAGAAATTTAGGAAATGTCCTGGCACCCTGGGTCCGCTGTCCCATGGTGCTCGGGCAACATAGCCCGCCATTTTTTCCACTGATACCACTGGTGGGGTTCGGACAAGACAAACTGCTCCCACTGCTGGTAGGCCCGTTCAGCGATCTTTGGATGATCGCCCTGGGAATGAATAGCCTCGGCAATAAACTGGTATTTTCGATTCCTGAGCCTTCGGCCGTAGATTCCTACTGCCGGTGCATCGGTGCGCTGGGAAATAAAATCTAACATGTGGTCAAAGTACATTGGGCGATTGAACATCTGAATTGTTGTGGTTTTTCGTTTTCGCCACGCATCAACCTCGTCTACCTGGGTCATGAGTATTCGTCCTCGCTTGAGGGCGTCAAGTCCCGCCTTAAGAACCCTTGCCCCAGCACTTTCAATAATAAGCTCTACGTCGGAATCTCCAATGTTACGGGTTAACGAACGAGCTAATTGGGGGGTGGTGGTCTCAAGAATTATGCTAATTGGATAGCCGTGGGTGTATAAAAGGGCCGGAACCAATTCGACGGCCCCCCAATGGGCGGTAACCAGAATGACTCCCTTACCCTGGGCGAGGGCCTCGTCAAGAATTGCGTGGTCGGTAAAGGTACTATTTCGATCGATAAAACGACGAATTCGAAACATCGGCCGGGTAGCAATAATCATTTTTTCCGTATAGTGCTCGTATAATCCCTTTTTTGCATTGAAATAAATCCGGTCCGCGTCGGTACGGTTGAGGGGCCGAGCAAAATCGAGAATATTGCGAAGGAAGGTTCGACGCTCACGGGGTCGGGCAGCGTGGTAGAGGGTGCCTAAGGAATGAAAAATAGCCCCAACGATAAACATAGGTAATCGCCTTACGAGGAAAAAGAGAAATGAATGTTGAAAAAGACGCGAAAGGTTGTTTTTTTGCCGTCCCACTAGATGGTTCCTCTTTCTCGTATTAACGTCTGTATAAGATGGGCAGGAAAACTACCCTGAATAAGTTTCCACCGTTGGCCCCGATAGGTAAAAGCTGAGTGATTATTAAAGTTATCTACAAAGCCTTCTATCTCTGACAAGTCAAAGACCCATTCCGCTTCGCCTTTAAGTACCATGGACTGGAGGCTTAGAACAAGGGCACAAGAACCAAAGCTTTTTGTTGGGCCTGGTTCAATTCGTACAAGATTTTCGATGGCAAACCGTAGTTCGTCGGTCCTTTGGTCGGTGGAAAGCCGTTCTTTTTGCCAGTCAATCCATTGGGTCAAGGAAACTTGCCGGGGAAAGGTGGATTCGGCACTCGAGCTACCAGCCTGGTAGGTGAGTATACAATTGCCGTTCACCGTCCAACCAGATCCACAGGAAGAACAGGTAATGGACTCATCGGATTCTTCGAAGGAAGCCATAACTTCGCAGTCTGGACATCTCCACAGTACCCGGGTTATTCCCTGGGCCGGGGCATGGCTTGTAAAAGTCAGGTTCTTGGTCTGGGTTAATTTGATGTCGTCGACAGTCAAAAATTCCTTGGCTTGAGCGTAGATATCGTCGGTCGTTCGGGTTTCAAACTCCCTGCGGTCGATGGTCTTGAACTGAATGAGCCACTTTCCTTTGCGGGGGTTCTCGGCCCAGCGAGGGTGGGTAAGAAATGAACCCTCTTGACGGACTAAGAGAAGCGAAGCCTTGGTCGTCTTGGCAATCCTTATCACGCTGTCGTTAAAATCTTGGGTTCGTCCATCCCAACTTCTATCTCCTTCGGGGAAAATGCCTACCGGTTCACCCTGTCGAAGATAAGTCATAGCAGTCTTGAGAGACTGTAAGTCGGGCATACCTTTTCGTTTACCAAAAGCTCCGACCAGATCGGAAAAAAACGCCGAAATTGGACTGACACCTTCGATATTTGCCATGTAGCGCACCGGGGTTCCCACTATGGAACCGATGACCCAAGGGTCCTTGGCATGGGAATGGTTCGCTAAAAGAATAAAGCTCCCGGACGGGGGAGCTGAAAGCCATTCAAAATTTACATTTCCGCTTGAAAGCCACTTTTTTTTGTTTAAAAAAATAATCGTTTTCCAGAAGGCTCGAACTGTTCCATACCTTGCCATAAAAGAATCCTAAACGGGATTCAAGTAAAATGTCTATACGAGAATTCCAAGCCTGTCTACCATTCGAGTTTTTTTCACCCATTCGTCGGGAATACCCGCCTCCCCGCCCAGACCATAGAGTACACCGGCTGCGGTTCCTACCAGAACAGCTCGACCACCGTTGTCGCCACTGGCCATATTATTTGCCTTAATTGCTTCGGTGTAACTCTTTGTGTGGATCAAAATATGAATACCCAAGGGAACGGCCATGTCGACGTGGCACGCAGCCCCGAAACGCTTAGTCATGGTTCGATAATCCAGGGCAGGGCTATCGAGGGCTTCTTGTACCAGCTTTGCCGACTCTTCGGGGAGTATACCCAGGTGCTTTTTCGAAAGGGAGGCAAAGAGTGTACCCGCTTCATCGGCCTTAGGTTTGGGCTGGTTGTAGAGATCTTCAAGGACCTTCGCAAAAAATACGCTGTAGGCCACGGCCTTATCGTTGTTGTTGGTCATGCGGACCGCTGTATCTACCATTTTCTCCAGGGTATCGCCGGAATAGAGGGCTGCCAGCACTGCTGAACGGGTGAGGGCGGGCATTTGGTCGTCGTCGGGTCCAAGGGCGCCGACGTCCTGACTGACTTCATCGACCAGGGCATCGACCTTTGCCAGTTCTTCAGCGGTCATTTGTTGGAGCTTCAAGGGAACCCGGACAGCCTCTTTTAGCCCCTGGGTATCGTGTTCAAAAAAGTACCGGGCAATGTAATGGGCTGCAGAACTCTTCTTTTCCTGGTCCAGGTCAATTGGAGAAGCCATACATCGGGTGACAAGGGTTTTTCCCAAGTGGGTCATGTTGTAAATGGTTTCTCTCATAGGCCCATCGGCGTAACCGACGTAGGTTCCACCAACCCCAAAATGCTCGCCAAACGCGCGCAAATAGGCGCCTACCGAAAACTCCCCATCTTCAATAGCTTTTAGGAGAACCGGAATATATTCGCTGTAGTTAGTACCATCCCCAGCCGATTTCAAAGGATGGGCGAAGAACGAAGGAACTCCTTCGTAATTCTTCGGATCGGGATGTAAAAACTCTAGGTTTCCCCCGTTGTCCTGGGCGACCGACTTGATCTTTCCCTGGGAGTAAATCCAGTGGATGCCCATTCCTGCGGCATCGGCAACCAAAAAACCTGCGAGGCTTGTTCGAGCCTTATCGAGTGTAGGTGTAATTTTCATAGGGCTAAATTACTTCCTTTGGTACCCATCGTCTATAATTATGGTTAGGAGGATTTTTTGTGTTAAATCAGCCCTTCTTTTCGGGAGTTCCCGCAGTCGACGAGGTAAGTTCGGGGCTGCATATCGGCGACAATGTGGTATGGCGGATCAACGAAATACGGGTCTACCAGGAAGTATGTCAGGCTCTCGTAGTAAAAACTCTAGCCCATGAACCTCAAGTGCCAATTGTGTACTTTCGCTTTGCAAATCACCTACCTATATTCTCAGAACACCCTTACATCCAAGAAGTAAAGGTGAACCCCGAGGCGGGCTTCGAGAACTTCATTACCCAAATCCACGAGAAAATCTCATCCCGAGGAAGAGGGGGTATTTACATCTTTGATTCCTTGTCAGACTTGCAAGAAACTTACTACTCCGATCGGATGATTGGAAGTTTCTTTCGCCTTACCTGTCCTTTACTTCGTCGAATGGAAACAATTGCATATTTTACTCTCAATTGGGGGGTTCACTCTTCCCAGGCGGTAGACCCGATCCGTCGGACTACCCAAGTCTGGTTCGACGCATATATGCACAAGGGTGTTCGCTACCTCCAGGCCATAAAAACTCGCGATGGTACAGGCCAAGCCCATCATGGCATTCTGTTTCGGTGGACCGGGGGAAATTCTCCGGCCGAACCGGTCCGCAATAGTGCCCTGGAGTCCTCGGTCCGGGTGAGTGCAAACTGGTCGGGCCTTCCATCCTCCCCCTTGCGTCGACTCGATGTTTGGGATCAAGTTTTTATGCACTTCCAGTCGGTGACCAAACAGATTGACAGCTTCGTGTGCAGAGATAAAAAAGTACCCTCAAATATTGCAAAAGAACACGATCGACTGCGGCGAATGGTAATTCGAATGATCCTGACCAACGATCCAGCTATGATAGAACTTGTATTTCGCTACGTGCCGAGTTCGGAAATTCTGGCGATTTGGCGAAGAATGGTTGGGACGGGTTTTATCGGCGGAAAGGCTGTCGGAATGATTCTGGCCCGCGATATGCTCCAACATAGCCAAGCCAAAATTGTGGACTACTTAGAAGAACACGACAGCTTCTATATTGGTTCAGATGTTTTTTATACTTATCTGGTGAATAATGATTGTTGGTGGGACCGACTGAATCAAAAGAATCCCGACCGTTATTTATGGCAAAACGAGAGTCTTCAAACAAGGATTCTACTAGGATCTTTTTCCGATCAAATTCTTGAAGGATTCCGCGATATCCTGGACTACTACGGAGAATCGCCCATAATTGTTCGAAGTTCCAGTCTTCTCGAAGATAACTATGGAAATGCCTTTGCGGGCAAATACGACTCCATTTTTTGCCCAAATCAAGGAACAGTGGCCGACCGAATGGCCGACTTTACCCTGGCGGTCCAGCGAATCTTTGCCGGAACAATGAGCCGCGAGGCTCTCGAGTACCGAAAAGAGCGGGGAGTCCTGGGCAAAGACGAGCAAATGGCCCTCCTGGTCCAGCGGGTGAGCGGTCGACGCCGGGGCCGCTATTTTTTCCCCGACCTGGCAGGCACAATCGTTAGCTACAACGCCTACGCCTGGCACCCAGACATCGAACCCGAAGCGGGCATGGCCCGTATAGTCATGGGTCTGGGCACTCGCGCAGTAGACCGGGTAGCCGAAGACTTTCCCTGGGTTGTCAGTCTCAACGCCCCAACCCGCAACCTGGATAAAGAATCTCACCGGGTGCGACAACGAACTATGGACGCCCTGGACCTGGAGGCCCCAAACCCACAGAATCCCCAAGGACTCACCGAAGTCCCCCTCCTGGGTAACTTTCCCGAGGTTCTCGAGCTTCCCTCCTTTCTCTTCGAAAAAGACTGGCGGCGGGAACGGGAGGCGACGGCCCTGGGGCTACCCTCCTCATCGGTTATCGAGCCCTCTCTCAATCGGTTATTCAAGACCACCGACTTTGCGCCTATATTCCGAGAAGCCGCCGCGATCCTCCGGGAACTCTACTCGACCCACGTGGAGTTGGAGTTTACCGCCCAGTGGGACCATCGTTGGGACTCGGGCAATCCTCATCCCTGGATTAATGTGCTTCAATGTAGGCCCTTTCAAATGCGAATCGATCAAGAGGCTCCGGGAAAGCTTACCGAACCCAAACCGAACGACATCATTCTCCAGGTAAGTTCGCCGGTTATTGGACGTAGTCGCCACGTTCCTATTCACTACGTGGTGTGGGTCGACCCAACAATCTACGCCAAGGGCCACGAAGACGACCATTACCGAATCGCCAAGGAGATAGGAGCCTTTATCCGTCGATTAACCACCGCTGCTCCTTCCTCGACCTGTCCGAACGTCGTGTTGCTGGGACCCGGGAGATGGGGAACTTCAACTTCGGCCATGGGAATTCCGATCCGGTTTGGTGATATTCGAAAAGTGCAAGTTCTTGGGGAAATGGATTGGATGCATCCAGACCTAAGTCCCGATATTTCCTTAGGGACCCATTTTTTCCACGACTTGGTGGAGGCGGATATGCTTTTTGTTGGATTACGAAGAAGCGACCCCTCGCTTGTCTGGAAGTGCGAGAACGAAACAGCCCAGTCCCAGAGTCTTGGCGATTCGGGAGCGATTTTCTATCGACAGCCCCAGGAAGGGGAGGTCTGGTGGTTGTACGCCGACCCTACCCAGAACCGGGCGGTAGTGTATCGGGTGGCTTTCGCAGAGTCGGTTTAAGGTTGGACCGCTTTACACCAACCCCTGTTCCAACATAGCATCGGCGACCTTCATAAAGCCGGCGATATTCGCTCCTGCAACGTAGTTTCCCGGGGTTGCATATTGCTCCGAGGCCCGGTACGCCGCACCGTGGATTCGCACCATTATTTCTTGGAGTTTCTGGTCTACTTCTTTTCTGCTCCAGGACAAACGCATGGAGTTTTGGCTCATCTCTAGGCCGCTGGTAGCAACTCCCCCGGCATTGGCAGCTTTTCCGGGGCCGAAAAGAACACCTCCAGCCAAGAAGGCTTCTACTGCGCTGGCTTCGGTGGGCATGTTGGCCCCTTCGCTTACGAGTTTACATCCGTTTTTCATGAGGCTTTTTGCGTCTTCCAGGGAGATTTCGTTTTGGGTTGCACTTGGAAAAGCTGCGTCGCAGGTCACCGACCAGGGCCGTTTTCCTTCGAAGTACTGTAGGTTGAACTCTTGGGCAAAGTCCTTGACCCGACCCCGGCGTAGGTTCTTGATTTCCATGAGCTTGGACAGTTTTTCTTGGTTAAAACCCACAGGATCGTAGACCGAACCGGAAGAATCCGAGAGGGTGACAACCTTAGCCCCTAACTGCAGAAGTTTCTCGGCGGTGTACTGGGCTACGTTCCCCGAACCCGAAATTGTGCAAATCTTGCCCTCGAGGGTCTCGCCCTTAACTCTTAGCATTTCTTGGGCAAAATATACCGAACCGTATCCCGTAGCCTCGGGACGAATGAGGCTTCCACCCCAGTTCAGACTTTTTCCCGTCAAAATTCCTGTAAATTCGTTTGCTAAACGCTTGTATTGGCCAAATAGGTAACCAATTTCCCTAGCTCCAACCCCAATATCTCCCGCGGGGACATCGGTGTTTGCACCAATGTACTTTGACAATTCGGTCATAAAACTCTGGCAAAAACGCATTACTTCAGCGTCGCTTTTGCCTTTTGGGTCAAAGTCCGAACCACCTTTTCCGCCCCCCATTTGTAGGGTCGTGAGGGAATTCTTGAATACTTGCTCGAATCCTAAGAACTTTAAAATGCTCATGTTAACCGTAGGATGGAATCGCAGGCCCCCTTTGTAGGGTCCCAGGGCGCTATTGAACTGGATACGAAATCCCCGGTTGACTTGATACTTTCCCCTGTCATCGGCCCAGGGTACACGGTAAATAATAATTCTCTCGGGCTCGACCATCCGCTCCAAAATAGCATGTTCCTCGTACTCAGGATGTTCGGCAAAAACTGGTTCGAGGCTTTCTAGTACCTCTTCGACTGCTTGTAGGTATTCCGGCTCGCCGGGATTTCGATGACGCACCTGCTCCAGTACTCGATGACTGTAACCCATGACTCCTCCAGAGATTGTCCTGGTTGTGATATTCCTCGATCAGTCTATCTTGAACCCAGTGGTTCGTCTTGACCCAACGGGGTTTATGGTCGATATTTTAGGTCGAACGATGTAAAAATACCCACATTCTCTGGGCTTGGTGACGATACTGTAGGAAGAGTATGATAGATATCTCGGTTCATGTTAGCGCTGACAAAACCTCTGCGACCCTCAATCTTCGTCGCTTTCCCGATCCTTCGGACCCCGAAACGAGTCTGAAGGATGACCTGTTGGACTTAATGCAGAAAATGCAGCGAGTGCTCGATGCCGAGGGCGTTGTTCACGGTATCCGCCAAGAGGCTCTCCAATACGGGTATACGGAAATAGAGAAGGGTGGATACAAAGTCGAGTGTATCGCTGCCAAGGCGACCTTGCCAAAAAAAGAAATTCCCAGTCACTTTCTGTTTTCCCCAAAAATTCGTGTACTGTCCCCGCTATTTTCTACCTTAGAACGAAAGGGACCCGATGCAAACAGCAACATACCAATACTTCCAGCCCTTGCACCTCAAGAATCCGGTGGCGATGTAGGAAACAACCGGGTGGATTTTCGAGAAATTCGTTCCTACCTGGTAATAAATAAGGATGAGCTCATTGCTATTCGTAAAGACACGATACCAGGGGTGTTTGGAACCGACATATCTGGTCAAATAATCCCCTACGGTCAGCTTGATGTTTCTCAACCCGAACCCACGCGGGGAGTCTATGAAAAAGAACATCGCCTGTATGCACAAGTTTCGGGTAAGTTTTCTTTCGACGAAGTAAAATTCTGGATTGATACAAAAATTGTCATTTCCGGTGACCTGGATTTTCATTTCGGTAATATTCGGTTTCCCGGAGACTTGGAAATTAAGGGTGAGGTTCGAGATCAATTTAAGATCTGGTTGGGTGGGAATCTCATAGCCCACCATACCTTGGACGTGTATCAGATAATGGTCGGTGGATCGGTGCAGGTGGCCGAAGGAATTGTTGGCCGCAGAAAGGGGCTCTTGCGTTCTAAGGGTAGTGTTATGTCCCGGTACGTCGAAAACTGCTTTATCGAATGCCTGGGACCCATAAAGATCGCCCGGTCGGTATTTACCTCAAGCCTCATGTGCCGCGGCGAAGTGCTCATTCCCAAGGGGCGAATAATAGGTGGTTGTACCAAGGCCCTCAACCTCATAGACGTAACCGAATTAGGGAATAAGGCGGGTATTCAAACCGAGGTCATTTTGGGCCTGGACTTCGTGGTCGAGCGACAGGTCAACGAATGTACTGAGCGTCAGCAAAAAATTGTATTTGAGCGAAAAGCGCTCATTTCAGGACTTAACGCCCTATCTATTTCAAAGACAGTTTTTGAAGAGAAGGTTAATCGCCTGGCGAAAGAAGAAGAAATGTTACGGGAAAACCTCGTCGGTAAACTGCCCCTTTTAGATGTCAACGATAACGCCATTCTGCGGGTTCGAGGTAAGGTGTATCCAGGGGTCTTTATACGAATTGGCTCTCTGAAACTCGCTATCGACCAGGTTTTGTCTGGGGTTGAATTTTTTATAGACAAATCTGCTGGACTCATTCGGTCCCGTAAATTTGAGGAGAAATCCTCCTAAATGGCTCCTAGACTAATCTAGGAAATATTCTAGAAAAATAAAAAAACGACTAGACCTTTTTAGAATTCCCTCCTATACTCCTCTTATGAGCAGCCTATCGAACACCGAAGTCCTACAAACCACCCATCGAGTATACCCGTACTCGGCGAAGACCTTGGCCCCTACCCAAGATGGATCTGTCCACCTGGTGGTGACCAGTCCTCCCTACCCGATGATTGGAATGTGGGACGAGAGCTTTGCTGCTCAGAATCCTGCGACTGGGGTATTACTCCACGAAGAACAGGCGACGGAAGCTTTTGAGTCTATGCACACCCTGCTGGACTCTATCTGGGAGGAGAGCTTCCGTATCCTGGCTCCGGGGGGGATTTTATGTGTAAACGTCGGAGATGCTGTGCGAAAACTGGGGGGGCGTTTCCGACTTTTTACAAACCATAGTCGCATTATTTTTTCCGCCCAAAGGGCGGGATTTTCGAGTCTGCCCGGTATACTATGGCGGAAGCCTACCAATGCTCCGAACAAGTTCATGGGTTCGGGTATGTTGCCCGGGGGTGCTTACGTGACCTTAGAACACGAGCACATACTGGTGTTTCGAAAAGAGGGGAATCGAAACTTCGAGAGCCCAGAGCTCAAGTCCCTACGACGAAAAAGTGCGTTTTTTTGGGAAGAACGCAACCTATGGTTTTCCGACCTCTGGGACATTGGTGGGGCACGACAAAGCTGGGGAACCGACGCCGGGGGGAGCGAAATACGTAGTCGTTCTGGCGCCTTCCCTTTCGAAATACCCTTCCGCCTCATTAGTATGTTCACCATTTACGGAGATACAGTAGCCGATCCCTTTTGGGGTAGTGGGACCACCAGCCTTGCAGCCGCCGCCCTGGCCAGAAATAGTCTAGGGTGGGAAATAGATACCGAAGTCGCTCGGGTTGGATTTGAACGAATGATTCATTCCTTCTATCAACTACAAGGCTTGAGTAAAAAGCGGATTGACGCCCATCGACAGTTTATTGCCCAGCGACTGGGGGGTGGAAAAGTGTTCAAGCACGTAAACCGTTGGACTGGCCTTCCGGTAATAACCGGTCAAGAAACGGACCTGGAATTTTTTGACCCCGTCGAAATGACAGACACAGACTCCTGGGAGGTCCAAGTAAACCATCGAGTCAACGGTTACGAGTTTGCGAAATCCCTTGGAACCAAACTTGCAAGCCCGGGAGTCAGCCTCCATACTTAGGGCATGAGTACATCCGACCAGGACGAAGAAAAAAAAGCCGCCCGCTTTGGCGAAATTGCCAGCGAAATGCATAGTTTTTACCGAGGTAAGATGGAAACCCTTCCGAAGTGCTCGGTTCGATCCATGGACGACTTCTCGGTGTGGTACAGCCCTGGAGTCGCCGCCCCCTGTCTGGAAATTGTTCAGAATCCCGACCTCGTCTACGATTACACCAGCAAGTGGAACACAATCGCAGTTATTAGCGACGGTTCCCGGGTGCTGGGACTCGGCGATATTGGGCCGAAAGCAGGCCTTCCAGTAATGGAGGGCAAGGCAATGCTGTACAAGTACCTGGGGGGAGTTGATGCGGTAGCTATTATGTTGAACACCAAAGACCCGGATGAAATAATTCATACTGTCCTCACCTTACAACCTAGCTTTGGGGGAATAAATTTAGAAGACCTTTCCCAGCCCAAGTGTTTTCGCATTTTAGAAACCTTGCGCAACGAGGCAGAAATTCCGGTGTGGCACGATGACCAACAGGGTACGGCTACGGTTACCTTAGCTGGACTTCTCAGTAGCCTCAAGGTGGTCGGCAAAAACATCGAAGATCTCTCCATTGCTTTTATCGGCGTAGGGGCTGCAAACGTCGCTTGCGCTCGGCTCATTTTTGCCCGGGGAGCCAAACCGGAAAACTGCCGAATGGTCGACAGTAAGGGGATTCTCGGCGATTTTCGCAAAGATATTCGGCTGCGGCGGATGGAGTTCCCCGAAAAATGGCAACTGTGTCAAAGTACCAACACCGAGGGTCGTCAAGGGGGCATCGCCGAGGCTCTTCGAGGAACCGATGTGGTTATTTCGTTATCCCAACCTGGACCAGGAAGGATACAACCCGAGTGGGTTCGTTCGATGGCCGATCAGCCGATTGTATTCGCCTGTGCAAACCCGACCCCAGAAATTTGGCCCTGGGAGGCCAAAGAAGCAGGCGCAGCGATTGTCGCTACCGGCCGCAGCGATTTTCCTAATCAGGTAAACAATTCTTTATGTTTCCCCGGAATTTTTCGGGGAGCCCTGGATGTACGAGCTCGAACTATTACCGATTCGATGTGTTTTGCCGCCGCCGATGCCCTTGTACTTTTCATGGGAGATCAACTTGGGCCTGAACACCTCTTACCTACCATGGAAGACTGGGAGGTTTTCGTCAAAATCGCGGTAGCAGTGGGTCTGGAGGCCCAAAAAGCGGGGGTTGCCAGGCTGACCAGGACTGAAGAAGAACTCGAAAAATCGGCCCGAGACATTATTATTCGAAGCAGGAACCTGACCCAAACTATGATGGCCAATGGAAGTATAAAGGAGCCCCCATGTACGATTTAGTTATCCTCGGAGCTGGTCCCGCAGGATTATCCGCAGCGATTTATGCTATGCGAAAACGCCTTGATTTCTTGGTTATTTCCGAAGATCTGGGTGGTAAAACAAATCACGTTGTCAATCTTCCAGAAGTCGAGGACTATACGATTATAAAGGCTCGAGAGCAGGTTTCGGTGTACAGAAGTAGACTCCACTATCGAAGTGAGCTCTACCGGAAAGAAAGGGTAACCAAGGTGATATCTCTGACTGGCCCGGAAGCAGAAAAGGCCACTCTTTTTGAGGTATGTACCCAGAAGACCGACGGCACGATACAAACCTACCAAAGTCGTACGGTATTTATCGCCACCGGGGCGAACTTTCCACCGATTGATGTGCCTGGATTTCGGAGATTCTGGGGCAGAGGCCTGGGGGGGAATATCCAAAGCTACAACCATGCCTTCTGGGAGAAGGAGGTGTTTCTCTTTAGTGACGCAACCCGGGGTCTTTGGAACGCCCTTGATCTGGCGTCCTTCGCCTCAAAGGTTTACCTTGCCCTGTCCGAGGAAGGAACCTACGACCTGGAATCTTTAGAGCAGGTTCGGCGAACCACAAATATTTATCTGTGCGAAGACGTTCGACTGGTGGAATTTAATGGGGACGATTTTTGTCAGTCGGTGGAAATTTCTTGCAGGGGTGTATCGCAGGTTTTAAAAGCCGACGGTTTTTTCCTCGATTTGGAGCCCCAAGCGAATCTGGAGTTTCTTAGTCCTAACCTGGGGGCCGATTTCGACGATGCCGGTAGGATTGTAGTCGATAAGTACATGCAAACCCGGGTTCCGGGCCTCTTTGCTGGGGGAGACGGATGTGACGCCGGCAGATACCAAGTACTCACTGCCTTGGGCCAAGGGGCCGGTGCAGCTATGAGTATATACCAATGGCTCCGGCACCCGGCGATTATTGTCTAATACCTAGGAGAGGGCTTTCAAAAAGGAATCAATAAAGACCCGGAGAGCCTCGGGATCTCGGGTATCTTTGGTCTGACTTACTTTTGCCACCTTCTTAAGTATGAACCTATCGAGCCACTTCATTTTTTCTGGGTCTGCAATTCCGCCGGTAACCCCTTTTGCCTGGGCGTGGGCCAAGAGGGACGGCGGGTAGGAGGACTCCAAGTAGACCAGAGCTTTCTCCCCGGCTGCAAGGCTGGTTACGAAAAGACCCAGGGGTCTGGTAGCTAAAAGGGTCTCGTTTTTTTCGACCCATCCTCGGAGTTTACCGTTTATTTGACCGGCGTAGATTGATCCACCGACAATGAAGGCTTCCCATTCATCTGCCAGGGGTTGGGGTGTTGTAGTAAGATTGAAGACCTGCACGTGGTGGCCTTTTTCCTTGAGGGTAGCGGCGATTGTTTGGGCAGCTCCTTTCGCGGCCCCGTACTTACTGGCAAATCCGACGAGAATCTTCATTCTCCACTCTCCTTTACGAAGTACAATTTATTACGGATGTACAGGCCGATATCGATTGCGACCATTGTGCCATTGAGAGCGTAAAGGAAAATTACCCCATCGTAGGCATAAAAGGCCTTGTGTAGGATTCCCGAAATATAGCCAATGAGAAGGGCTACAAGAAACACAAGACTTTTTGAGCCAACTGCTCGGCTCTTCCAGGATTTGTAAATAGAAAAAGGCCAGGCTAGGCCAAAACACACCAGCATAACAATTTCAAAAGGGCTCATGGGTACTCCGGTCTTAATGTCCTAAGTATGCCCAGGATGAGTACTTTACTCAAGTGAGCAAAAGTCTTAAAGTTGAGTAGTTCAGTCGGCAAATCTTTTGTTGCGATTCTTTAAAGGTGGTCATATAGTAGAAGATAAGGGTGCTCCGAGGCGCCCCACTAGGTAACAATGTCCAGACTATCCTGAGAATCACTGGTCGTGAAATGCGAACAATACATTTTTGAGGACACAATAAGGACACAACGAGAGGAACTCTCGAATATTCCGGGAGGACCCGAGGTGGAACAAAAGAAAAGAAAGGAGTCCTACTTTGGTACACGAGTATGATGCAGTTATCGTAGGAGCGGGGGGAGCTGGCTTGTATGCAGCCCTGGAGGCGAGCAAGACAGCAAAGGTCGCAGTCGTTTCAAAATTGTACCCTTCCCGCAGCCACACAGGTGCAGCCCAGGGGGGGATTGGGGCGGCCCTAGGAAATTTAGACGAGGACAAACCCGAGTGGCACGCCTTCGACACCGTAAAGGGCGGCGATTACCTAGTTGATCAAAACGCCGCGATGATCCTGGCCGAAGACGCAGTTCGGGCAGTCTACGAATTGGAGCACATGGGACTTCCTTTTAGCCGGACCGAGGATGGAAAGATAGCCCAGCGACGATTTGGCGGGCATACTCGCAACTTGGGTGAGGCACCGGTTCGACGCAGTTGCTACGCCGCAGACCGCACCGGCCACATGATTTTGCAGACCTTGTATCAGCAATGTATCAAGAACAACGTCGAATTCTACGACGAATTTCAAACCACAGACATAATATTGGAAGAAAACAAGGTTGTCGGCATTGTGAGTCTTGAACTCAAGACCGGAGAAATCCACGTATTCCGGGCAAAAGCAGTACTCTTTGCCACCGGCGGTTTCGGTCGCATTTTTAAGGTTACTTCCAACGCCCTGGCTAACACTGGCGACGGACCCGCGGTATTAGCCCGGGCCGGAGTTCCCCTCATGGACATGGAGTTTTACCAGTTCCACCCCACGGGAATTCTAGGAATGGGAATTCTTATAACCGAAGGTGTCCGGGGAGAAGGTGGAATACTTCGGAATAATTCCGGCGAACGGTTTATGGAGCGCTACGCGCCAAACCTGCTCGACCTGGCCCCCCGAGACATGGTCAGTCGGGCGATTATGACTGAAATTGCTGCTGGAAAAGGAATTAGAGGGAACAAGAAGATCGACGACTACGTGTTCCTCGATGCTACCCACCTCGGCAGAGAAGCCATAGAGGCAAAAATTCCCGATATCGCCGACTTTTGCAGAACGTACTTAGGAATAGACCCTGCCGAAAAGCCCATGCCCATTCAACCTACCGCCCACTACGCAATGGGCGGAATTCCGACCGACGTTGACGGCCGGGTTACCGATGGCACTACTCTATGGGAAGGATTGTACGCTGCTGGAGAGTGCGCGTGTGTAAGTGTCCATGGGGCAAATCGATTAGGCACAAACAGTCTGGTCGACCTCATTGTTTTCGGTCGGCGAGCTGGTCAGCATATAGCAAAATATGTGAAAGACGCAAAACTTTCGCCCTTGCCAGCCGACGCTCAAGACCGTTTCATGGTCATTAAAAATCGGCTTACCGATGGAAAGAAGGGCCCCCATCCCGGACCAATCTACAAAGAAATGCAAGAATCGATGATGGCAAACGTGGGGGTCTACCGAAATGAAGCCCAAATGAAAAAAGCGATTGCCGATGTCGAACGGTTGCGCCAACAATTTACCGAACTTCGGCTTGAAGATAAAAATCCCCAGTTCAATTCCGATCTCTTGGGAATCCTCGAACTGGAAAATCTCCTGGACTTGGCGTATTTAATCGCTGGAAGTGCTTTGAATAGAAAAGAGAGTCGAGGAGCCCATAGCCGGGAAGACTATCCCGAGCGAGATGATCCCAACTGGCTCAAGCATACCCTTGCTACCCTAGACACTAAGGGGAGTGCAGACCCAGGTTCTCATTCGATCCGTATTGGCTACAAGAGTGTAGACACCAGTATCTGGACCCCAAAACCCCGGATCTACTAAAAGAAGGAGTACAACCCATGAATATAACAGTACGAATCGAGCGGTTTAATCCGCAGTTGGATGATAAGCCCTACAACCAAGACTACGCCCTCAATTTAGATCCCGACCAGCGAGTCTTAGATGCCCTTATCGAAATAAAGCGGAATCTTGATGGTACCTTGGCTTTTCGGCGAAGTTGTGCTCATGGGGTCTGCGGTAGCGATGCAATGATAATTAATGGCAAGAATCGCCTGGCATGCAAGACCCTTCTGAAAGATGTGGTAGAGAAAGACGGCGAAATGCTAGAAATTCGTCCCCTGAACCATCTGAAGGTAGAGCGAGACCTTATGGTTGATCAGAGTAAGTTTTTTGGAAACTACCGTTCGGTTCAACCCTTTCTGCTTTCCAAACCTAGTTTGTCTACTAGTCCTGGCTTTACACCGGCGGTGGCCTTGGCACCAACCGCCCCTGCCGAGGCACCTTTGGAAAAGCGGGGAGAGTACCTGCAATCCCAGGAAGAGCGCTCGCTCTTTGACGAGGCTACCAAGTGTATACTTTGCGCAGCTTGTTATTCCGCCTGCCCAATTCTGGATAAGAATCCGGACTTCATTGGACCCGCAGCCATTGTTCAGGCTGCCCGGTTTATTAACGATAGCCGGGACCTTGGTTTGGAGCCCCGCTTGAAGGTGCTCGACAGTCCCGACGGAGTCTGGCCCTGTGAAAATCATTTCGAGTGCACGAAGGCCTGCCCGAGGGACATTAAGGTAACAAAACTTATAAATCAGACCAAGCGAATGATTAAGAAATATCGGGAAGAGCGGGGGCAGACCGTCAACGACGGCGGTCTATCGACCTAAGAAAATCCCTAGCCCCAGAAGGCTCAGCTTCTGGGGTTTTCTATTTTATACAGGAGGATGCATGAACATTCATGAGTACCAGGGTAAGGAGCTCTTTGCTTCTTACGGAATCGACATTGGACCCCAGGTCGTTGCCCGGACGCCCCAAGAGGCAAAGGCTGCCCAAGAAAAAATGGGTGGGACCGTAGTCATAAAAGCCCAAGTTCTTGTTGGAGGCCGGGGAAAAGCCGGTGGAGTTAAGGTTGCAAAGACCGCCCAAGAAGCGGAACAAAAAGCCAAAGAAATTCTTGATTTGACAATTAAAGGACTCAAGGTAGAAAAGGTTCTGGTAGTTCCAGCTGCGGACATCAAAAAGGAGTACTACCTAGGGCTTACCCTTGACCGGTTCAATAAAAAGCTTATTCTTATGATGAGTGCCTCCGGTGGGGTGGATATTGAAGAACTGGCGGTTACAAAACCGGAAGAAATTATCAAGTTTCCCATTGATGCCTCGGTTGGAATCGACAAGGATGGTCTGGACAAGGCTCTTACCCAAGTGTTCGAGAAGCCCGAACTCATCTCCCAGGCCCGGGATGTTATTCAAACCATGTACAAGATGTATCTCGAGAAAGAATGTAGCCTGGTAGAAATTAACCCCTACGGATATTTGGCGAATGGAAAACTTCAAGCCTTGGATGCCAAGGTCAACTTCGATGATAATGCCCTATTCAAGAATCCCGAAGTCGAGGCAATGCGAAATCCCGAAGAAAATAGTGCCGATGAAATTACCGCTCGGGAAGCGGGTTTGAGCTTTGTTTCAATGGATGGCGATATTGGCTGTATCGTGAATGGTGCGGGTCTTGCGATGGCTACTATGGACATTATCAAGCTTTTCGGTGGTGAGCCTGCAAACTTCCTCGATGTTGGTGGTTCTTCGAACCCCAACAAGGTCGTAAGCGCCATAAAGATAATAATGAACAACCCAAAGGTCAGGGGAATTCTTATTAATATTTTCGGCGGTATTACCCGCTGTGACGATATTGCGAATGGTTTACTCATGGCCACAAAGCAAGTAGATATTACGGTTCCCTTAGTAGTTCGACTCATTGGAACTAACGATAAAGAGGGTCGGGAGATTTTGCAGAAGGCGGGCATTGAGGCTCGTACCGATCTAAACGAGGCTGTTAAAGCTATCGTAGCAGCACGCTAAGGGGGATTACAGCATGAGTATCTTAATTGATGAAAACACCAACGTACTTGTCCAGGGTATTACCGGACGGGACGGAAGCTTCCACGCCCGAACTATGATTGGCGATGGAACCAAAATTGTCGCTGGCGTTACTCCCGGAAAGGGTGGGCAGAAAATGGATGAGGTTCCGGTCTACAACTCGGTACCCGAAGCTATGAAGGCCCACAAAATTGATGTATCGGTCATTTTTGTGCCCGCGCCCTACGCTGCGGCAGCGATCAAAGAAGCCGCCGATGCGGGGGTACCCCTCATTATCTGCATTACCGAAGGTGTACCAGTGAATGAGGTACTGGTAATGTACCACTACGTAAAATCCAAGGGACTACGGATGATTGGGCCTAACTGCCCTGGCCTCATCAGTCCCGGGAAGAGTAAAATTGGAATTATGCCGGCCAAAATTCACCTCCAGGGGAATATTGGGGTCATTAGCCGTTCGGGTACCCTGACCTACGAGGTAGTCCATGCTCTTACCACCAATGGAATGGGTCAAAGTACCTGTGTGGGAATTGGTGGAGACCCAATAGTCGGGTCGGGCTTTATCGACTTGTTAGACCTCTTCAATCAGGATGCGAATACCGCAGGGGTGGTAATGATCGGCGAAATCGGTGGGGAAGACGAAGAAGCTGCCGCAGCCTGGATTAAGGCGAACATGAAAAAACCCGTGGTAGGATTTATTAGCGGGCGAACTGCACCTCCGGGAAAACGCATGGGCCACGCAGGAGCTATAATCTCCGGCGGAAAAGGTACACCTGAAGCGAAGGTGAAAGCCCTTGAAGAAGCGGGAGTACGGGTAGCAAATACACCAAGTGAGATTCCTGGGCTCCTTAAAAAGAAGCTCGGTTAAGAGAGCTAAAAGCATGAGCGAAAATATGGTCAGTCTAAGTTACTCGCCCTACATGGACGAAATGTACGAATTGTGGCTTCAAGACCCGGGTTCTGTAGATCAAAAATGGCACGAGTTCTTTACTCTCAATGGAAAGGGCGACGGTGTCGCCCGGACCTTCGCCCCTACAAGTTCCCCCGACACGAGGATTGTTTCCAGCGAGGAAAGATTTCCTCGAAATAGGGTCGATTCTATGTCTCCTCCTGGTCCCCCGGGCGCCTTGGTAGAAAACCCGGGGAACGAACCTCTGGTGAAACAGGGACGGGTAAACAGCCTTCTATGGGCGTACAGAGATGTGGGCTATATTTACGCAAAAATTAACCCCCTCGAGGGGTACATGACTCCCGATCAGTATTATCGTCTGTTTACCATTGAAGGAGAATACGAGAGCCTTACTCTCAAAGAGTTTGGGTTAGGCGAAGAGGATTTGAATAGGGAGTTTTACGCCGGGAGGTTCATGCAACCAGGCATCTTGCCCCTCGGAGACCTAGTCCAGCGATTAAAGAAAATCTACTGTGGTTCTATTGGTTCCGAAATTCTCCACATCCAGAATAAAGCCGTCCGAAAATGGCTTATCAACCACCTCGAGGGCCCTCAAGCCCACCAGGGGTGGACGAACGACGAGAAGGTCAATATCCAAAAAGACCTGATTCGAGCCGAAGAGTTCGAGCACTTTATTCATACGAATTTCGTGGGGCAGAAACGATTTAGTCTCGAAGGAGCCGAATCGCTCATTCCGGCCCTGCGGCACCTGGTCACCCGGGCAGCAGACCATGGATTACAAGAGTTAGTTTTTGGTATGCCCCACCGAGGTCGATTGAATGTCCTGGTAAACGCTCTGGGTAAAGAACCGGTCTCGATGTTTGCTGCCTTTGTTGACAACTATACGCCCCATACCTACGGTGGTTCCGGGGATGTAAAGTACCATCAGGGCTATAGTTACGACTACTACGACGAAGAGACCGGGCGCACCATTCACCTTTCCTTGGTTGCAAATCCCAGTCACCTGGAGGCTGTTGACCCAGTCGTAGAAGGAAAGACCCGAGGAATTCAGCGTCGCCGGGGCGACCGACTTCGAAAAAAGGTTATGCCTGTACTTATACACGGGGATGCCGCATTTAGTGGCCAGGGAGTGGTGGCTGAGACCCTCAACCTGAGCCAATTACGGGGATACCGAACCGGTGGAACAATCCACATCATCGTAAATAATCAAATTGGTTTTACCACCGCTAGTCGAGACGCTCGATCGACCTTCTTTGCTACCGATATAGCTAAGTCTATCGCAGTTCCTATCCTCCACGTGAACGGAGACGATCCGGAAGCCGTGATACAAACAATCGACCTGGCTGCCCGGTTCCGACAAAAGTTTGCCACCGATGTGGTCATAGATATGGTCTGCTACCGCAGGCTCGGCCATAACGAGGCCGATGAGCCGAGCTTTACCCACCCCAAAATGTACGGGCTTATTCATGAGCTTGAAAGTGTACGGGTACAATACGGGAAAAAACTCGAGCGCGAAGGGGTTTGGCTCCCAGCTGAACAGGAAGCCTACAAAAATGAGTATAGAAACTTCCTAAAAACCGAACTCGACCACGCGCGGGGTGACTACATCCCTAAGATGGACGATGCGTATCAGGAAGGTATCTGGAAGAAGTATCGGCGGGCCTATAGTTTTGAGCCGGTAACTACTGGCGTGAATATGTCGACCCTTTCGCCGATTGCCCAGACGCTAACCAAAATACCCGACAATTTTAAAATACACCCAAAACTCGAGCGCTTTGTAGAAGAGAGGCGAGTTCAGTTCTTTGAGGAAAAGAAGGTCGATTGGGCCTTCGCCGAGAGCCTGGCCTACGGGTCCATTTTGCTCGACGGGTTTCCGGTTCGTCTTTCGGGTGAAGACTGTGGTCGGGGTACTTTTAGCCAACGCCACGCGGTATGGTGGGACCATAGTTCCGAAGTTCCCGTGAGCCACCTTCCCTTGCGTCATATCTCCCCAAATCAAGGGTTCTTTGCGGTATACGACAGCCCCCTGAGTGAGTTTTCGGTTCTGGGATTTGAATATGGATACAGTATTGCCTTACCCGATGCACTCATTATGTGGGAAGCCCAGTTTGGGGACTTCGTAAACGGCGCTCAGGTAATTATTGACCAATACATTGTGGCTGGGGAAACCAAGTGGTTCCGCTCCAGTGGACTGGTGCTACTCCTTCCCCACGGGTACGAGGGACAAGGTCCCGAACACTCCAGTGCCCACCTCGAGAGGTTCCTTAGCCTTTGTGCCGAGAAAAATATCCAAGTTGTCTATCCCACGACCCCGGCCCAGTACTTTCATGTTCTGCGTCGTCAGGTTCATCAGCCCTTCCGAAAGCCTCTGGTGGTCATGACCCCCAAGAGTCTCTTGCGGAACAAGGTTGCCCGTTCTCCAGTACCCGAATTAGTAACCGGTCACTTTCACAATGTTATAGACGATAGTCAGGCCACTGGGAACGAAACTCGAGTGCTTTTGTGTAGTGGTAAGGTGTATTATGATCTCATTGCCAAACGGGAAAAACGCCAACTCAATGATACCGCTATTATCCGTTTGGAGCAGATTTATCCCTTCCCGGTCGATGAGTTGAAACGAGTTTGCGAACGCTACACCAAGGCGAAAGCCTATCGGTGGGTTCAGGAAGAAAGTAGAAACCGTGGAGCCTGGTATTTTGTCTTCCAACGATACGCAGATTTTATACCACCAGCCTTCCGGCTCGAGTATACCGGTAGACCCTCGGGGGCGAGTCCCTCTACGGGTAGCCATAAACAACACGTCGAAGAGCTCCAGGTTTTTCTGGATGGGGCTTTTGGACCTTTGGAATAAGGAGAGATATGTAATGGTAGACATTAAAGTACCGTCGGTTGGGGAGAGTATTTCCAGCGGCATTCTGGCGCTATGGCTGAAAAAAGATGGAGATTTCGTCGATTCAGGAGAAGAACTTTTCGAACTCGAAACCGACAAGGCGACCATGGCAATTCCTTCTCCTTCGGCTGGAGTTTTACACATTGCCGTTGAACCAGGAAAAGAAATAGAAGTAGGTTCGGTGGTAGGTACTATTGACGAGGCAGGCAATGCAACTGCTAAAGTCGCCGCTCCAACTCCAACTACCGCCTCATCACCAGCTGACTCCCCGACCCCAGCGTCAGCTCCGATATCGGCCAGTCCTACGGACGATAGTGCAAGCCTGGATGACCTTACCCCCGCAGTTCGGAAACTGGTTGTAGAAAAAGGAATCGACCCCAAGACTATCAAGGGGACTGGACCGGGGGGACGGATCCTTAAAGAAGATGTGCTAAAAGTGGCGGCCACCGGGACCCCCGCTACCCCAGCGGCCCCGATTCCCCCATCGTCTGCCGTTACCTCTACCCTTGGAACCACCGTTCCCTCGACCGGTAGCCGACAACAACGTCGTATTCCTATGACTCCTATTCGAAAGAAGATTGCCGAACGGCTGGTAGCAAGCAAACAGGGATCTGCCCACCTGACTACCTTCAACGAGGTGGACATGTCTCGAGTAATGGCTCTGCGAAGCCAATATAAAGAGGCCTTCGAAAAGAAACACGGAGTTCGGCTTGGATTTATGAGTTTTTACATCAAGGCCGCCCAGAAGGCACTATCGGCCCTCCCGGAGGTAAACGCCTTTTTAGATGGAACCGAAATCGTGTACAACGATTTTATCGATATTGGGGTTGCTATGAGCACCGATCGAGGGCTCATTACCCCCGTTCTTCGGGATGTCCAGTCTATGGGATTTGCCGCCATTGAACGGGGTATTAGTGAATACGGAGAAAAAGCAAAGGCAAAACGGATTATGCCTAACGACCTCATGGGAGGAACCTTTACGGTGAGCAACGGCGGGGTATTTGGTTCCATGCTCAGTACTCCGATTCCGAATCCCCCTCAAACAGCGGTATTGGGCATGCACACGATCCAGGACCGGCCAGTGGTTCGGGATGGGCAAATAGTTATTCGTCCTATGATGTACCTGGCCCTCACCTACGATCATCGTATGATCGATGGCAAAGATGCAATTGGATTTTTAAAAATGATTAAAGAACTCATCGAAGATCCTGCTCGGATGGTGCTCGATGTATAGGAGAATCTATGGGTGACACCTCGTTTGACACGATAATTGTTGGAGCCGGGCCCGCCGGATACGTAAGCGCTATTCGATGTGCCCAATTAGGAATGAAAACAGCTCTGGTAGAAAAGAACCCAACCCTGGGTGGCACTTGTCTCAATATTGGGTGTATTCCTTCCAAGGCTTTGCTCGATAGCTCTGAGCGGTACTTCCAGGCCCTTCATTCCCTGGATGACCATGGTATTTCGTTCAAGGGGATTAGCTTAGATCTGGCCAAAATGTTGGAGCGAAAAGACGGGGTAGTAAAAAAGCTCACCTCTGGGGTCGCTCAACTTATAAAGGCCAATAACATTACTGTTATTAGGGGAACAGCAACTCTTCGGCTTCCGGACGTTCTGGTAGAAACCGAAGGAGGGCAGGAGGTCCTCAAGGCGAAGAATATCATTCTCGCAACCGGAAGCCAACCAATCGAACTACCGGGTCTAGAGTTTGACGGCGATAGGGTAGTTTCGAGTACCGAAGCCCTTTGTTTTTCGACCGTGCCGAAGACCCTTGGAGTTGTAGGGGCCGGGGCTATTGGGCTCGAAATGGCCAGTGTTTGGGCGAGATTGGGGTCTAAGGTGACGGTTATCGAGCTAGCGACTCAAATTCTGCCCGGTTGGGAGCCCGCCCTGGCCAAGGGACTGCAAAAAGAACTCGAAAAACTGGGAATCACCTTCCTTTTGGGGCATAAAGGTAAGATCGAAAAAAAGACAAAAACTCAGGTTGTATTGGCCCTAGATCCTTCGGAAGCGCAAAAAAATCTCCCGTTCGAAAGAGTACTGGTAGCCGTAGGACGAAAACCCTACTACGATGGACTCGGATTAGACATAAATGCAATTGCCCTCTCGGACCGAGGAAGACTGGTAATAGATCAGAAATATAGAGTCTACGCCAGTTCTGAGGCCGAAGACCCCATACCCGGGTTGTACGCCATTGGAGACTCGGTCCCCGGCCCAATGTTGGCCCACAAGGCCGAAGATGAAGGGGTAGCGGTGGCAGAAATATTGGCCGGTCAGGCGGGCCACGTCAACTACGACGGTATTCCTGGAGTCGTATATACCTGGCCAGAAGCAGCGATGGTTGGTAAAACCGAAGAAGCCCTGAAAAAAGAAGGAATCGCCTACAAAAAAGGTAGTTTTGCTTTAGGAGTAAACGGCCGTGCCCTAGCCATGGGCGAAGGTGCCGGATCGGTAACCCTTCTGGCCCACGAACAGACCGACAGAATTCTGGGAGCCTCGGTATGGGGTCCCTGGGCCTCGGATCTTATCGCCGAAATAACCGCTGTTATGGAGCTAAAGGGCTCGGCCGAAGACTTGGCCCGAACGGTCCACGCCCACCCGACCTTACCCGAAGCGGTAAAAGAGGCGGCGATGGCGGTACACGGAATGAGTATTCACGGAGTCAACAGAAAATCTCGTTAAGCGCAACCTATTACTATATGCAAGGAGCTATGAATGGAACAGACGGTGCAGTTTGCAAAAGGTCTTGAGGGAGTTATCGCCGGTGAGTCTACAATTTGTAAGATCGACGGTGAAAAAGGACAGCTTTACTATCGGGGGTATCCAATTCAAGAGCTTGCCGAGAAGACCACCTTCGAAGAGACAACCTACCTTTTGCTCTACGGAGAGCTTCCAAATCGAGATGAATCGGTGGTTTTCAGCGCGAAAATGCGGAATGCCCGGGATCTTAGTCCTGCAGTTCTGGAAATGATTCGGAATTTTCCCGAAAAAAGCCACCCAATGGAGCTGTTGCAGTCGGTTATCGCCTACCTTTCGGCCTACGTGGAGCATAAAATTCACCACGGACCCCACTGCAACTGCCGGGAAACCCTTCATCAGGTAGCCCAGCTGGCTAGTGTTGTCGCAGCCTACGAACGAATTCGCAATGGACTGGAGTACGTGCCACCAAAGCGCAATTTGGGCCACGGAGCCAACTTCTTGTACATGTTGCGGGGAGAAGAACCGACCGAGTCCGAAGGCAAGATTATGGACTCCGCCCTGGTAATGCACGCCGAGCACAGCTTTAATGCATCCACCTTTACTGCCCGAGTTATCGCTAGCACCCAAAGCACCTGCTATTCCAGCATAAGTGGCGCTATTGGTGCCCTTTACGGAAGCCTCCACGGGGGAGCTAATGAAAAGGTGATGGTTATGGTTGATGAAATTGGTACCCCCCAAAACGTCGTTCCCTGGTTAGACAAGACCCTGGGGGAAGGAAAAAAAGTCATGGGTATGGGTCATCGGGTGTACAAGGCGAAAGATCCCCGAAGTAACCTTATGGAAGCCTACCTAAAAGAACTGTGCGAAGCAAAGGGTGACATGACTTACTACGATATCCTCAAGACCTTAGAGGTTGAAACCCGAAAACGCATGGAACAAAAGGGTAAACCCGTATACCCGAACGTCGACTTTTTCTCCGGTGCGGTCTACCGTCTTTTGGGAATACCAACCAAACTCTTTACCCCCATATTTGCCATGGGTCGGGTGAGCGGTTGGTTAGCCCATGTTCTTGAACAACGAATCGATAATCGGATCTACCGGCCCAAGGCCCTCTACAACGGACCCGAGCCCAGGAGTCTTTCTTAGAACTTCTACCAATTCTGCCTGGAGCCACCGGGCAGTTTGAACCAGGGACGGACCATCATGAATGATGTTTCGTCCCTTTTTTGTATCAGAAGTAATAACTCCCGGGCCAAAATCTGTCTTCCAACCCCGCCTTTCGCTCTCGAAAGGGAAGTCCATAGGGTGTTCGGGTTCATAAAATCCCACAAAGACCTCGGGTTTTGCTTTTGTCGTACCTTCAAGATCGAGAGGAAGGTACGACCAGGCCTCTTGGCCGTAGATCGGGTCTGCTCCTGCGTACCAAAGAAGGTCTTGAATGTAACTGAGACCGCCTATCCGGCGGGCGTGGACGCCAAACCAGGTTTCGGCGTAGATACGGGGATTCGTTCCAGACCACCGGCTTCGAATGTCGAGAAGTTCGCTCATCATTGTGTTGGCCAAGTTTCGGGCCTCGGGCAGGCGACCAACGAGTCCTCCCAGACGAACGATGTTTTCTAAAATTCCACCCAGGCTTGTAGGCAAGGGTAGTACATAGACTGGTAGACCCTGCCGGGCTAGGAGGCGGGCAAAACGAAGTTGTACTCCACTGGTCATAAGGACCAGGTCGGGTTTTAGTCGATCGAGGACCTCAAAATCCCCATTCAAATACCATCCTGCCCGGGGAAGGTGGGCACAATCGCAATACCGGTAACAGTATTCCGAAACCCCTACAACACTGTCGCTAGCTCCAAGTTCAAAAAGAGCCTCGGTGAACCCCGAACTCAAACTTACAATTCGTTTGGGGGGGATTTCAAGGTCGAGAATCGTGTCGAGGACCTCACAATGCAACTTCATGGACTACCTTCTTTACAGTTTCCAGGCATTCTTCGTAGGATACCGGAGGATTTTCGGACTGAAGGGAGTCAAAATCCTCTTTCAGTCCTGGGGCGTAGAAACCTCGTTGACAGGTTCCACTTACCTCGTCGAGGACGACGAGCGAACCTTTTTGGGCAGCTGCCCGGGCGAGTTCTAAATTGCCTCTATTGCCCCTTCCGAAGGGAAAAGAGCATAAAATTGTCAGGTCTGCTTCCCGGACCATTTGGTGAGCCTGGGAGAGGGTTTGGAGAGGAATTTCGCTAAAGGCTGGAACTTCAACGAGGGGGATTCCCAGGGCCCGCCACAGCTTGGCGTCGCTATCCAACTCGTGGGCAACACCACCGCTCAGGGAAATTCCCCAGAGGTAGAGCTGCCGGGTAAGGGTGACTCCGCTGCCTGCACCTCCAATTATATGGACCTTCCCGGGACCCCTATTGGTGCTTCGGGGTAGGGGGGTGACGGTGATACTACCGGTATTCTCGTTATTTCCTACTCGAACCCGGGTGGCGTAGCTTTTCTCAACCCGCTCTTGAGACAGAACCTCGGCGGGTTCACCGTCGGCAACCAGGTTCCCCTTATCCATCAAGATAAGCCGATGGCAGTACTCAGCCGCACTATTCAAATTATGAAGGGCTGTAAGTACAACCCGACCTTCCAAGGCCAGTTCTCGGGCCATTTCAAGAAGCTGGGCCTCGTGGCCTAAATCGAGACTAGAGGTGGGCTCATCGAGGAGAACTATGGGAGTATTTTGAACCAGAATTCGAGCGAAAAGACCTAACTGTTGTTCGCCACCCGAAAGGGTCAAAAAATTCCTGTCCCTTAAACCTTCTAACCCAACGTAACGGAGGGCATCTCGGGCTCGGGCTTTCTCGGATTTTCCAGGGAATCCCAGGCCGTCGGGGTTGGCGTAGGAACCCATTTCGACAATCTCTTGAAGGGTAAAGGGAAAGTGGAGAACCCGCGATTGCCCCAGATATGAAAGAGTACGGGCCCGCTCTTTGTCTTTCAAATTTCTTAGGTTCTTACCCTCTATTTCCACAAGACCTTGGGTGGGTTTAAGATAGCCCAGAAGGAGCCCTAGGAGGGTGCTTTTCCCCGCCCCATTTGGACCGATAAGGCCCACGAGTTTTCCGGGTTCGAGGGAAATGTGTATGTTCTGGACCAATGTTTTTTCTTTGCGTCCAACCTTTACCCCGTAGCCAAGGTCGAAGGTACGAAGAAGGGCACTCATTGCAGGCCCTCCCTTCGGTGATGGAGAATTAGGAAGATAAAGTAGGGTCCACCTATGAGGGCCGTAAGAATTCCTGTCTTTAGTTCTCGGGGAGCCAGAATCGTTCGGGCAATGAGGTCTGCAAAAAGAAGAAAACTCCCCCCTCCTAGAGCAGAAAGGGGAAGAAGGGTTCGATGGTTGGGTCCCGTAAGGAGCCGAATACCGTGGGGTACCATAAGACCCACGAAGGCGATTGGCCCCGCCAAAGCAACAGCGAGAGCCGTGAGCGTAGAGGCTACAATGAGAAAAATAAGTTTTACTTTTTCCACTCCGACTCCGAGACTAAAGGCTTGCTCTTCTCCCTGGCTCAATACATTGAGGGGTTGGGCAAAGAGAATCGAACCGATAAGAAGTAATCCAATAAAGGGTAAGGGGGGCAAAACTCGAACCCAGCTGGCACCGTCTAATCCTCCCATAGTCCAAAAGATGAATTGGCTCAGGGCATATTCTTCAGAAATTACGAGGATGCCGGAAACCAGTCCGTTCAATAAGCTCGAAACCGCCAACCCGGCCAGAATAAGATACAAAAGGTGGGTCCCCTCCGGGCGTCGAGAAATGCTATAGACCACGGCCCCAGCGAAAACCGCTCCGAGAAAAGCCGATAGAGAAATTCCCAGGGGATGCATACTCGCCAGGCCCCCCAAGATGGCCAAAACTGCCCCAAGGCTACTACCGGCCGATATACCGAGGACATCGGGACTTGCTAGGGGATTTCGAAACAATCCCTGAATAATAGCGCCACTCACTCCAAGGGCCGCACCGGCTCCCAGGGCTGCCAGGGCCCGGGGCAAGCGAATATGCCACACGATGGTATAGGCTTGGCGTAAGGAACGTTCCACGTTTTCTATTCGGGCCCCGGGCCGGAAGAAAACCTCAAAAACTTGGTTAAGGGGGAGGGACACCGCCCCCCAGACCAAAGATCCAAGAAAAGTGAGCACAAGAGCGAGACTAAGGCCGATAAACCACGGCTCGTATCCCTTCCCTTGGTTCATTAGAAATACTCGGGATAAGCCGATCTTGCGGCGGTTTCTGCCGCATCAACAATGAAGTGGCTGTACGTGCCCTTGAGGTTTTCGGGGAAAATAATGGCCCGTCGTTGTTGAATTGCCTTCATACCCTGGAGGGCTGGGTCGCCAAGGACCTGGTCGTAAAAGGCTGCTGCACCGTTGTCTTCGCCCCAGATATAGCTGGGAAGAAAGAGAATATCTGGATCGAGAGTAACCAATACCTCTTTTGATAAGGGAACCTGGCCATAGTCCCCAGCCTCGAGTTCCCCTGCAGCGTTGATAATTCCTGCCATGGACAAAATAAGGTCCCAGGTAGTGTCTTGGCCATTGGCGCTGCCCCAGGAATTGTAGTCTAAGGCTCGTACTCGTTCGCTTGGTGGAATTGTCTGGATAATCGCCTCAAGCTGGGTAATTCGAACATCCATTTCCGAAATAAGTTCCTGGGCGCCGGTTGCCTCGCCGGTTAATTCCCCCAGAGTTGTAATACCTTCCCGAATACCCTCAAGAGTAAAGGGGGTGTCAATTTGAAAAACCGGAATCCCTGCTTGTCGCACTTGGGCAATTTTGTCGGCCTCGCTCCAATTGGCCGCAATAACCAAATCAGGGTACAATCCAACCACCGTCTCTACCGAAAACTCTATAACTGGTTCGATTTCCTGGGCTTTCTGGGCCACATTGGAGTAGGTTTCGCTTTGGGAGAGGGTTGAGACCGCCGCGAAGATGTGGGGCTCCAAGATCGACATGAGTACCTCGTCGCTAAAGAGGCTCAAGGAGATTATCGATTCGGGTTTGGATGGAATGACTAGGGTCGTACCCAAATCATCTTGTAACTCAAGGGGATATCCCGAAGATTCGACGGAAGACGGTGTGGATACCGGTGCTTGGGAAGTACCTCCGGCGAAAAGTCCGAAGGACAGGATAAAGGCGAGAAGGACCCGAGAAAGGGCCTTCGAGAAGAGGGTTTGCATACGCAACTCCTGTAATGTACTCGCGTACAGGGTTTATTTTTGAAAAGTCTCGTCTCCTGGCTTTCGGATCCTCCTCCCATCGAGCCTTCCCAGTGTCCCAGTGGCAAAATTCGATGATCGTTCCCCGATTACAGTGGCGCGTCCGCAGCGGAATTACACCGCTTTCCGTTGGACTTTTCCTAGACATATTTTCATGGATTAATGTTCAAGACAAGGCCCCCGGCCGAGACCGGGGGGAAGTTTCTAGGGAATGTTGGATTTATACGCTGGCAAGCTGGGATAAACCACCACGAACCTCTTCGACACTACCATCAAGGGCAGCTTTCTCTTCAATGGTGAGTTCGAGTTCGTAGATCTTCTCAATGCCATTCTTTCCTAATAGTACGGGTACTCCCAAGAACAGGTCTTTGTACCCGTATTCCCCTTGCAAGTACGCGCTAGCGGGGATTATTCGTTTTTCATCGGTTAAAACGGCTTCGGCCATTTGGGCGGCGCTGGAACCCGGAGCGTAGTATGCACTTCCTTTCTTTAGGTACTGAACGATTTCGCCCCCACCAACTCGGGTTCGATCGGATAAGGCCTTAATCGTCTGGTCGTCGAGTAAATCACCCAGAGGCATACCAGCTACGCTAGCATAGCGGGTGAGGGGCACCATGCTATCTCCATGTCCACCAAGAACCATTGCTTGAACATCCTGGGGGAGGACACTCAACCGTTCGGCTATGAAGTACCGAAACCGGGTAGAGTCCAATACTCCAGCCATTCCGACGACTCTTTCCCGGGGGAAGCCACTTTCCCGTAAACACACGGTCGCAATGATATCGAGGGGGTTCGCTACGGCAATAATAATCGCATCCGGCGCATATTTGGCAATGTTTTTTGCGGCTTCTTTTGCGATGTTTACATTGGTTCGTAGGAGATCCATGCGGTCCATACCTGGCTTTCGAGGAATACCCGCGGTATGAATAACGACCGAAGCTCCCTCAATGGTCTGGTAATCATTTACCCCAACGATATCTACGTGATACCGGCCAAGGGGAGATCCATGAAGAAAATCGATCGCCTTACTTTGGGGAAAACCCGGAAGTACATCGACCATTACAACATCCCCTAGGTTTTGTTCTGCTACACAGTAGGCGGCCGTAGCTCCTACGTTACCGGCTCCAATAACTGCTACCTTACTCATTCCTGTTTTCTCCTTAGGCCTCGGGGGCGAGTTTAGCTAGGGCTGCGGCGCTGTCGACGAAGTTTTTCTCTTCGTCTTTGGTCAGCTTGGGGAGGTAGACCTCTTCGATACCGTTCTTTGTTATTCGGGAAGGAAGGCTCATGGCTACCCCTCGTATTCCGTAGGCCCCATCGAGTACCTGGCTCACCGATCGAATAGCTCCGGTATTCTTGAGAATATCTTCGCAGAGCTCTGCGGCTACTTGGGCAGGAGCGTAGTAGCTGGTAGATCGTTGGGCCAGTTCAAGAATCTCATCCCCGGCCTTCGCCAATTTTTGGGCGAGAGACTTTTGCTGGGCGGCAGTAAGTAGGATCGTCCCAGGAATGCCTCCAATAGAGGTGTGACTGAAGAGGGGAATCATATCCGAGCCATTTCGACCGATCACCTGGGTAACCACATCTTCGGGGCTTACCCCAAGCTCTTTCCCTATTAGATACCGAAGCCGAGTGCTATGGAGGAACCCACCCAGACCCAAGACCCTGCGGGGACTCATTCCCGAAAGCCGGACAAACTCCGGCAACAGAATGTCTACAGGCTCGGTGGCCAAAATGACTATTCCTGGAGCGTGGCGTAAAGCCGACGCCATTTCTCGAATAAGCGGAAGATTTTCGTCTCGCAATTCATCTCTGGTCATACCGGGTTTTCGAACTGCCCCGAGAGCGAGGACCACGATATCTGCGTCGTAGAGTTCTTGTATCGATCCTGCGGCGGTCAACTTGGTCTTATACCGGCGGATTGGTGCGGCTTCGAGCATATCTAAGCTTTTGCCCTTGGCCAGCCCATCCTGAATATCGTACAAGATGACATCGCTAATCCCTTTTTCTGCAGCGAAAAATCCTAGGTTCGTCCCCAGGTTTCCACTTCCAATAACACCAATTCGTGGCATGAAAGTCTCCTTCTTCTCTTGGGTTCAAAGGCCAGGGAACTTAGAGCATTCCGTGGTCTGTCTTATACTGATTGTCTCGGTTCTCTCTTTCGATAGTCGTATACGGTCCATGGCCGGGAAAAACTCTTGTAGTTGTGGGTAAGGTTAACAATCGACCATTTATGCTGTCGAGCAATGCCTGAGGCTCCCCCTGGGGAATCGAGGTATGACCTATTCCATCAAAAAAGAGCGTATCGCCGGTGAACAAGGCTTCCATGCTCTCATCGTAGAGACATACGCTCCCCGGGGTGTGTCCGGGAGTATAAATAACCTTAATCGAAGTACCAAGGACCGTCGAACCTTCCTCCAGGATAAAATCGGCCTCGGGAAGGAAACCATACATTTGGTCAAAGGCCTCTTGGGCTCGGGGACTATTTGGAGGCAAAAAAGACCGATTGAGGTCGACCGATTCGTTTCCAAGAAATTGGCTATCCTTTTCATGGATTCCTATTCGCACGGAGACACCTTTTTCTTCAAAATACTTTTGTATTCCCCGACATCCAGAGGTATGGTCTATGTGACCGTGGGTAAGCAAAATAGTATGGGGAACCATGTTTATGGCCTCCAGATTTTTGCAGATCTTTTCGGGCTCGGAACCGGGATCGATAATGATACATTCTTTTTTACCTGTCGCTATAATGTAGGTATTCGTGTGGAGAGGACCAAGAACAATTCTTTCTATCATTTGGGGCACCTTTGGAATCGATTTTCTTAAGTAAATCGGTCATTGCGGGGCAATGACTTATGGGCGTCGAACTCGTGGAAAGTGTAGTTTCGAGAGGCGCCTTATTAAAATAGTCAGAAATAGGCCCGGATTCAAGGGAATATTCAGCGAAGTGAGGCGAGTTTGATAGTATTAGTACTCTTACTGGGGCTCGGTTTTCTATTCTACCTGCTTATTCCTGGGCTTGGAGCGCTCTACGTCCGCCAAAGGTGGAGAACTTTTCGAAGTCGAATCATTACTTCCCGCTATTTTCCACTATTGACTCCAGAAAATGTGCGGTATGGAGTCCTTGGTGAGCACTACCGCTTTTTCGGATCTCTGGAGGCTATTGAAGAGGACGAAATTGTATGGCTCTTCGGTGATGGGCTCCGCATACCCGTATTCTTGGATAAGGTCGAGGTATTTTTTCTCTCATCCGAAACCACTCCAAGGCAAGTTGAGTGGAATCATATAGGAAATTTAGCCGAAGGAACTCAGTTTTTTGTTTTTGGGACGATGATTTTACACTCTGGTAGGATGGTTTTGGGTTCGGGAACCTCAGATGAGCTCTTAGCGGTAATGTATGAAGGTCACCCTTCGAGATTTGTCTCGTGGGCGATTCAGAGTGGGAGGCAGCAGAATGAGTTTTGGAATTTCCTGACCCCCGTATCGCTCATGGTAGGCTCGTTGAGCTATCTCATTTTGACCTTGGGGTTAGGAGAATATCCCATTCAACGATTCTGGCTCGCGGTAAGCCTTCTGGGAGCCCTGTTGCCGGTGTTGCCCCTCTTTCCCCCGGGAATTGGTTTCTACGCCTTGTACAGACGTTTCTGGAAGAAGGGTCGCACTTTCCGGGTGGATCGGGATGTGCTGTCCTTGCCTTTGCTTTACTTTCTACCCCCTGATATCAACAGTACCGAGGGGGGATACCGCATCGTAAAGCATCTGCAGACCGGAGATAAGTCCTTTCCAGAGCGGGTACTCCTTCCCGATGGACAGCCCTATGGTCGTATTGCAGTCACCCAGGAGGTCTTCGAGGGCCTTGGAGCCCAGTTGCGAACTTCCCGGGTCAACGAATCCCTCGGGCCCCATCGGAAACCCAACGACCTTCCCGTCACGGTTTTTGGTAGTCCGAGCAATGGTCTTTTCGAAGGGTACCTCATACCTCCCCAGGACCCGATGGCCGAGTTTCTAGGCATACCGGGGGAGGTAGGAGAGAAGATTGTAGATTGTCAAAAAAAAGCGATGAAATACGAGTTCTACAGTGTCGCCTTTTTTGGGGCATCCTATGGGGTAAACAGCGTACTCATCGGTTGGATTATTTGGCAAATTCTTCGAATTATACGATAGAGCACTTTGATTGTTTTAGTCCTTCTTCTTGGCGAAATTTACGTTAAGGGTTCTTCCGCGATAAGTCATGCCGTTCAATGTATTAATTATATTCTCTCCGTGTTCTGGGGCTACCTCTACGAAGCTATAGTTGTCCAGAATTTTAATAATGCCAATATCTTCTTTTTGTGCCGAGGTTGTATCGAGAATGAGGCCCACCAAATCTTTTGGATATACCCGACGACTCTTACCTATGCCTATGAAAAGGGTTACCAGGTCTGTTCTGGTCGATTTCCGAACAGAGGGTCTTACGCCGCCCTGCATATATTTCAAAAGATAGGCCGCAACGTAGCCTCTTCGAAACAACGAAACGTGTTTTCTAAACATAGCTCGGTAGAGGTTTAATTCCTCTGGATCTTCATTATCGTGAATTTCACGGATTATCAATTCCAGTTTTTCCTGGATATTATTTTTGTCGATCGCAAAATCTTTCTTACTCATATCTTCTCCTCGAGGCCCAAATTCTAAGGGGTCAAAAATCGCCCCAAAAGCCCCAGATCTCTTGTAAATAGTAAGGGCGCTTCTAAAAACCCTCATGCTTAATCGGCCCACGCTCTAAAGAGGTACCCATTAAATGAATGGCCGCAAAAAATCCTCCTTGTTGATTCTTCCGAGGGTGCGGCATCCGCCAACCAATGCAGGAACCCTGAACTGGGAAAAAGAAAAATCCCTCGAAGACTGGTATATTGTACAGCGTCTTCTACCATAGCTACGGGTATTTCCTTTGTCAAGGAAAGGGTAGAATTCCGGCAACCAGGATGAAAAGGGGAATATTGATGAAGCACCTTTCGATCGGCCTCATTTTTTTTGGATTCGTAGGATTTTTCCTCACTGGACAGGCTCAGTTATTCGAGTACCGTTACCAACCGGGTGAACGGTACCGTATTGTTTCTCAGGTTCAACAAGAGGTCTATGAAGACGACTTCCTTCTGTCCCAGTCGAATCAGCTTAACCGTATTCAAATTTTCGTCGAATCGGTTGAGCCCCTCGATCCGACCTTAGCAGCCCCTCGCCCCTGGGCGGTACCGAATGGGCCCACCCGAGCCTTTCACCGGTTGACGTATCAGAATTCCGTCGAAGCCCAAACTACTACTGCGGTACACCAGTTCGACCGAGAATATACCGCCGATTTCTGGCGAGATACCCAAGGTTTTTTCGATATTTCTCAAGAGTATTTTGTTCCGACGGTTCAAAATGTTCCGGTCTTTCCTCCCTATCCCTTAGAAATTGGACAGACCTGGTCTGCACCGGGCGTGGAAGTTCACGATCTTCGGGGGGGCTTTTTCAATCTTAGCCAACCATTTCGTTTTCCAATGCCCGTAACCTATAGGTACCTGGGAAGAGAATGGTGGGAGGGCAAAGAGTACGATCTGTTAGAAATTGAGTATCAAATTTACCATCCAACCGGCCTTCCTCGCTTTCCGGCAACAAATCCTCGGCTCATAACCGGGTTCAGTAGTCAACGAATGTACTGGGATTCGTTGAAAGGCCGACCGGCGTACTACGAAGAGGTGTACGAATTGGTTTTAGTTCTCTCAGAGGGGACTCTTTTTACTTTCCGTGGAACCGCAAATGCCCGGACCGTCGATTCTCAACCATTGAACCGTTCCGAGACTGTTCGAGCACTCGAAGACGAAATAGAACAACGACAGATAGAAGATGTCGGGGTCCGGGTTACCGATGAAGGCATATCCCTGATTCTGGAGGATATACGCTTTCAGCCCGACAGCGCAGAATTGCTCCCCCAAGAACTTCAGAAATTGGATCAAATAGCTCGAATACTCGAAGCCTATCCCTATCGAGATATATTAGTTACGGGCCACACGGCCTTAGCGGGCACTGTTCAGGGTAGACAACTTTTATCCGAAGAACGGGCTAAGTCCGTAGGCCAATTTTTACTCGATTCCGGTGTTCGCGATCGGGACCAAGTCATGTTCCGAGGGCTTGGAGCAAACGAACCCTTAGGGTCAAATGCCACCGAAGAAGGTCGCAGACTCAATCGACGGGTAGAAATCATCATTCTCGACAATTAAGAATCGTTTCGATATTGACTAACTATAGTGATAAAGTTAACATTATCGAAAGGAGGTCTTATGGCAGCCTACGAATCTATCGTAGAACTTATCGGAAATACCCCTCTTGTTCGACTTAATCGAATGACCCAGGGACTTGGGGCAGAGGTGTGGGTAAAACTGGAATCCGCAAATCCCCTCAGCTCGGTAAAAGACCGCATTGGGCTTGCAATGATTGAAGACGCAGAAAAGACTGGACGAATAAGTCCGGGTTCCACAATTATCGAAGCTACCAGCGGAAATACGGGTATAGCCTTGGCCTATTTAGGTGCGGTAAAGGGATACAAGGTTATTCTCACCATGCCCGAAACCATGAGTATCGAACGGCGAAGACTCCTCAAGGCCTTTGGCGCCCGACTGGTATTGACCCCTGGAAGCCAGGGCATGGCCGGTGCCGTCGCCCAAGCCCAGGCCCTCGCCGATACTATTCCCGGATCTTTCTGGGCCAAGCAGTTTGAAAATGCCGCGAACGTCGACATCCACTACCGAACGACCGCCGAAGAAATATGGATCGACACCGAAGGACGGGTAGATCTCTTTGTTTCAGGAGTAGGTACTGGAGGCACGATTACGGGAGTCGGGAAAAGGCTCAAAGAGTACAAGCCTTCCATTCAGGTGGTTGCCGTTGAGCCCGACAGCTCACCTGTTCTATCGGGGGAGAAGCCCGGACCCCACAAGATCCAAGGCATCGGTGCCGGGTTTATACCAAAAATCCTCGATACCGAGATCTACGACTCCATACTCCAGGTAAATGCAGAAAAAGCCGGACTATCCGCTCGAAATCTTGCCTTGCAAGAAGGTATTTTAGGGGGAATTAGTGCGGGTGCAAACCTATGGGCGGCCCTGGAACTGGCAAAGAAGAGTGAAAATGAAGGCAAAGTAATCGTAACCCTTATCTGTGATACGGGAGAACGGTATCTTAGCACTTGGTTATTTGACGAATAGGGTGCCCGGCACCCAAAAAAAGGAGACCCACATGAGCTATCGATTCGAGACCCTGGCCCTCCACGAAGGCTATACTCCAACCAATGAAAATCCGAGCCGGGCTATCCCGGTTAGTCGCACTACGGCCTATAATTTTCGCGATGCCGAGCACGCATCGAACCTCTTTCACCTGAAAGAGCTCGGATACATCTATACCCGTTTAATGAATCCTACCCAAGACATTCTCGAAAAAAGAATCGCTGCCCTCGAAGGGGGCGCTGGGGCCCTGGCAGTTGCCAGTGGAACCAGTGCGATTTTCTACGCAATTATCAATATTGCTATAGCGGGGGATGAAATTGTAAGCTCCAGAAACCTCTACGGAGGTACTTACACAATGTTCAACAACATCCTTCCCCAATACGGTATCGTTACGCGTTTTGTGGATCCATTGAATCTCGATGAGGTAAAGGCCGCAATAAACCCAAAGACTCGGGCCGTATTCTTTGAAACTATAGATAACCCAACCCTCAAGGTTCCTGACTTTGAGGCTTTAGCGAAGGTTGCTCACGACGGTGGGGTGCCGGTTATTGTCGATAGTACCTTTACCACTCCCTTCCTCTTCAAGCCCCTGGAACACGGAGCCGACATCGTAATTCACTCCCTTACAAAGTGGATAGGTGGTCATGGAACGGGTCTCGGGGGAATCGTTATCGATGGTGGTCGCTTTGACTGGACCCAACCTCGATTTGCGACCATGAATCAACCGGACCCAAGCTACCATGGGTTACGCTACGCCCACGATCTTGGACCAATGAATCCGATCGCTTACATTATGAGAATGCGCTTGGTTCCCCTAAGAAATTTAGGTGCAGCTATTGCACCAGACAACGCTTGGCTTTTTTTACAGGGATTAGAAACCTTATCCCTGCGGATGGAACGGCATAGCGAAAATGGTCAGAAGGTAGCCAATTATCTGGCAAAACATCCGAAGGTAAGCTGGGTAAGTTACCCGGGGCTCAAAAGTCATTCGACCTACGACAACGCTAAAAAATATTTCACCCGGGGAATGGGCGGCATGGTGGTCTTTGGAATTAAGGGTGGAAAAGAGGCGGGTGAGAAGTTCATTAATGGTTTGAGCCTCTTTAGTATTCTTGCTAACGTTGGCGACGCCAAGAGTTTAGCAATCCACCCAGCCAGTACTACCCACAGTCAGTTATCCGAAGAATCCCAAGAAACTTCGGGAATTGGGCCAGACTTGGTTCGCTTGTCGGTAGGCTTGGAGCATATTGACGATATACTCGAAGACCTTGACCAGGCTCTTGCCAAGGCTTAGCATTACCCATGGTACGTGAATTAGAAGGACCCCGGCTCATTTATGGGCCCGGGGTTGATAAACCCCTTCAAGCCAAGCGATATCTGAGCTATCGGGCTCTTCAACAGGCAGAAGAACTTTCGGCCACGAAGGTTCTTCAGGTGGGCTCGGGTCTTGGCGACGTCTTATTCTATTTGGCCGAAAGCCTTGAGAGTAAGGTCGTTGGGCTCTCAACCCAAAATCCTTGGGTTGGTCAGGCTACCTCTGTGGCTCTTCAAAAGAACAAACAGCATCAGATTCGTTTTTTTGCCGCCGACCCTCGCGATTTCAGATCGTACCGCCCTTTTCCTGGGCAAGATATGGTCCTTTTCTACGATATGCTTTCGGTGGCCGGATTAGAAGTCCTCGAAGCTCTCGGTGGAATTTTACGACCCGGCGGTCGACTCCTGGTGTCCGGACTCTTTCGCACAAGAGACGAAGACTCCATTTTGATGTATCCAGGGATTGACGAGTTTCTTACCCTGAGCGATGAAAAAGGCTTCGAATTACTAACCAACGACGAGGTTTCCTCGGGTTTGAGAACAACCTTTGCCGACACCCTTCGGGCGATGTACCTGGCAAAGACCGACCCCGGTTCTCCAAAGCTGCAACAAATACTCGAAGCTAGAAAAGTCAAAGAAAGAAGTCTCGAGTACCGAATACTTGTCTTTGTTCGTCGGTAGATTGATCGAAGGATGAACCAATAAGTCCGGGCAGTGGTACCGGGTCTTCGGGTCGTTCCCGTCGAATCCATCCCCTTGGGCTCAAAACTTCGTGGGGATACAAACTCCCTTTGTATTCCATTTTTGGGCTTCCGGGTACCCAAAATCCCAGGTGTAGATACCCCTTACCCAGTTTCCTCACCAGTTCTACTTCCCGGTAGAGGCTATAGATTCCCAGGCTCCTTCGAGATTCGAGGGGATCGAAGACAAAATACACGCTGGAAATGCTGTTGGGAAAGAGATCGACCAGGCCTAAGCCTAAAAGAACACCCCGGGAGTCTCGGTACTCCATAAATTGGGTGTCGACCCCCGAACGACAAAAAAAGTTCTCAAATCCCTCGGGCTCCAAGGAACTATCGTCATGTCTTTGTTCCTGATATCGAAGATAGAGGTCTATGAACTCTTGGGTTACACGAGGTTCGGATACGATTACCTGGAGATCTTGGTTTTTCTTCCCTAGGCGACGATGGGATTTGGTGGCCGGTTGCACCGAGGAGGGAACCCGTAACGGAATACATCGGCTACAGCCTGGACAGTGATTTTGATACACTATATAACCGTTTCTCCGCCATCCGGCCGAAAGAAGGTCTTCGTAGTGCTCTGTGCTTCCGGATAGGGGAGGCAGGCTCTCCGTTCGAATCCACCACTCTCGATCGGGAAGATAAGGACAGGGACCTGCAGGAAAGGAGGATTTTCGATCGGCCTTAGGCATAGAGTGGAATCTACTAAAATCTCATGGTAGTCTCAAGCCCAGGGGGAACAGTTGGACAAGGTAAAGATCATTGGCATCGGTGGTGGATCGGGATCGGGTAAAACAACGATTGTAAGAAAAATTGGTGAAATAGTTCCGAATTTTGCCTGTATCGCCCAAGACAATTATTACCTATCGGCCGAATACGTAAGCAATACCAATATAACTGCTTTCAATTTTGACCACCCATCGGCCTTCGATACTCCATTGTTGGTTGAACAGCTCAAGTCCCTAAAAAAGGGAAAGGCGGTAAAAATTCCCCAGTATGATTTTGTTCATCACCGCCGGTTGAATGACACAATTTATATGGCTCCCAAGCCAATTATAATCCTCGAAGGAATCATGATCTATTTCGAGAAAGAAGTACGAGACCTTATTGACCTCAAAATCTACGTCGATACCCCCGATGACGTACGGTTTATCCGTCGTCTCCAACGGGATATGCACGAACGGGGGAGAACTGTGGAGTCGGTGATAAGCCAATACATCGACGTAGTCCGGCCGGGACACTTTCAGTTTATCGAACCGACGAAAGCTTTTTCCGATCTTATTGTTCCCGAGGGGGGGAATAACCAGGCTGCCCTGAGTGTCCTAGTGAGTTTCATGAAAAATCTCCTCGACTCAGCCCCCGTATAAGAGAGAAGTGGTACCCGCTTATTCTGTTCTTGTGGTGGTCAATTGTCTTGCATTTTTTTGTCCGATCTGGTACATCCTTATTTCAGTTTGCAAGAACGAGTGGAGGACACGTATGGCTGGTGGAAATATTTCTAAGAACGCACGACGGGAAGGGGCCAAAGAGCTTACAAGCCGATGGGGCGGAAAAATTATTATGAAGTCTGTATTTGAAGCGGGAAAAATGCGACATTTTGCGGTCTGCGAAAAGACTGGAAATCAGGCTCGCAAACCTAAAGACCTGATGTAAGGCCTAAGGGGAAATCGAATCACCGGTTGGTTCGAGGTCCCCAGACTTTTTTTCTATGATACTTTCGGGTCTAGAAATTCAAAATCGCCTTGGCGATCAAATTCTCATCGATCCCTATAATTCAAAGCAGTTAAATCCTAATTCCTATAATCTCAAGCTTCATAACGAGCTTTTAGTGTACGATAACCGGGTCTTGGATATGCGAGTTCCCAATTCGGCTCATCCCATTACTATTCCCGACGAGGGCCTGGAGTTGGAAGCAAACCGCCTTTATTTAGGTAGGACCGTCGAATACACCGAAACTCAGGGACTTGTACCAATGCTCGAAGGTCGATCGTCGATCGGCCGGCTCGGACTGTTTGTCCACATTACCGCAGGCTTCGGGGATGTGGGTTTTAAAGGCTATTGGACCCTAGAAATTTTCTGCGTCCAACCTATCCGGGTCTATCCGGGGGTCGAAATCTGCCAGATTTTTTATCACTCAATTGAAGGGGCCTACGAAGAGTATCGTTCGGGGAAATACCAAAACAACCAGGGTATTCAAACTTCACTTCTTTACAAGGATTTTTCTTCCCAGGTTTTAGGAGTATCTGGAACCCAGACTCCGTCTCGATCTACAAGCCCATATTCGTGGACAAGCAGGTATTTCATTCCCTGGTAAAGCTTTTCCGCTACCAGATTTGTTCCATCGTCTACCAGTCCACTGGTCATAAAGGTGTCAACCAGCATTTTTGCTGCCAGAAATCGCTTATATTTATCGACCCCAAGAATCACTGGGTTTTTGAGAAGGCCGATTACTTCCCAGGTGACCTGTTCGGCCTGGCTATAAGAACCCGCATCCTTTACCTGGTTGCTGAATCGAACAGGCAATGAGTCGTTTATCCAAGAAAGTTCCTTCACCAGAGTATCCAGACGAAACAGCCCAGTCGCACAATTAAACAGTACCGGTTGACCCTGGAGTACCGCCTGTTCGACTACTTCTTCCTTGACTGAAGGACCAATATCCGCGCAAGTTAGTCCCCCTTCGAGGGTACGAATGAGGACGCCCCCTTTGAGGTCGACTGCAGTCTTGAAACTAAAGTCAAAAGCTCCCTCGCCTCCATGAAGGGCCAGGTACCCGAGGGATCCAGGATCGGGTAAGGAGCCCAAGTTGTCTACATTTCCCAGATATACGAACCGCTTGCCTCGGTTCAACAGCGCATTATATATGCCCGATAAGACTGAAAAGTTCTGCCCATGGCCCCCAGGCAGTCCTAGAGGGGTTTGTTCTTTTCCCCAAGCTCCTAGGAAAAGTTTTTTGGGGTTGCCGACGTGTTCGTGAGTAAAGGCTGCCAGTAGGGGCTGTACCGCGGTAAGCCACGGGGTCAAGGTAACTCTGGCCTTGTTGGCTAATCGCGAAAGATCATTGCGGAATTGAAGTTCTTCTATTCCACGACTTAGTTGTAAGTTGGTTCCGTCGGAGGTCATTTGGAAAAAGGGAAAGAGCGGATCTGTCTCAGGCTCAGGTAATCCCCTCGATTTAAGGAAATTTTGATACCCAAGAGCCATGAGCAAGGCTTGACGGATACGTAAGTATAAAAAGGAATACCCCGCCGAACCGTCAAGATTGTAATAAGCAGGGGCGAGACCCTTGGGGAGTCCGCGAAGTTCTTCCCCACGGGATCCGAAAATTTCTTTTAAGGAATGAAACACCTCGGGGTTGGCAGACTCATTTTTCTTCCGGTCGCAGTAGCTGGTTGCAAGCCCCCCATTGAGTATTCCAATACTCACCCACGGAAGGAGGAGCATACCCAGTTCGGCGTACTCTGCTGGTCCAAAATCAATAGGAGATTGTTTGGTCTTCAGCCACCGGGCAACACTTTCGTGGGAAATCCCCATACCATCGAGGGCCGAAAGGACCTGGAGTTGGGTTAAGGTTCGGCGAGGAAGGGCTGCCCGGTCGACTACCCGGTTTCCGTCAAAGCCAGGAAGAATAGGATCCGGGGTAGGAAGGGCGGGCAAATTCCCCAAATTATACCGATCAAGGATCCGAAAACTCGTTTCCCCATCGATGCCGTGGTTTTTGAGTAAGCCTATTAAGGCAGTACGGTTCATTGAAGTGTCCTCACCCATTGAGAGCGAAAAACCCGAGAGCCGCGCCAGGAATCGAAATTCCATAATCGTCGACGATAAATACCGGAATACTCTTGAGAGCCCCATCCATCGACTTTTTGTAGTTCTCTAAAAAAGCGGTCATAAAACGACTGTTTTCCAAGAACCATTCTTTATTTTTTGCCGCAATTCCTCCAGCCAAGTAGAGGCCAGCCCGAGGCAGGAAGGTGAGGGCTATTGAGGACGAGAACCGAGCGTACATTTCGACAAAAAGGCTCAATACTTCCTTACTGAGCTCATCGTTTCTTGCCAGGCCACTTATTTTGGGTGCTCGTTCTTCTCGAGGAAGGGCGAGAATTTCTTTATGGACGGGATTTAGTGCAGCTGTTTCCGAGCATAGGAATTCATGGATATTTACAATTCCTTGTCCAGAAACAAATTGTTCTGCTCCGGGGTTCTTTCCGATTCTCTTGTGCAAAAATTTCTGTAGTCTACGGGTCTTCTCGTCGTAAGCTCCGAAGTCCGAGTGTCCGGCCTCGCTGGGTAAGGCCATGTAGTGGCCTCGGTCCTGGATGAGGTATCCAATGCCTAGGCCCGTTCCCGCTCCAACCACCGCCTGTACCGAAGAATTGGGGCGAAACTCGGTGGCCTGGGGAACGCTTCCGTCGGAATGGGGGAGGGGAATGAGTTGGCTCGACTTCTTTTGGGTTAAAAGGGGGATGCCATAACAAATAGCAGAAAAGTCGTTAATGACAAGGGTCGGGAGTCCCCTAGTCCGACTAATTTCATTGCCATCAATATCCCAGGGAATGTTACTCGTTTGACAACGGTTATTCGAAACCGGTCCGGCGCCACTCAGGCACATCCCCCGAAGCTCGAGGGTTCCAAGTTTCTTCGTCCACTCGTCCAGGGATTGTTCGATACCCTCTTCGATAGACCCAAGTTTTTGACTAGAAAAGACCGCCTTCTCGAGGACCGAAAACTCTGTTGGTCCCCGTCGTTCGACCAAGGCAATGGTTGTATTGGTGCCACCGATATCACCCGCAATAACCAGGGGGCTAGACTCGGTATAAAGGATAGTACTCATAGCTGATAGTATAGGGGAGACTAGGCAAAAAGAAAATAAGCTTGCCATGGGTATCAAATTGGATTAGGCTATTCCTGGATCCAGGAGGAATCATGGAACAACCGGAGGGTCGATTCAGGCTCATTACCCGTAGCGATTTTGATGGTTTGGTATGTGCGGTATTGCTAAAACAAAAAAATTTGGTTGAAGAAATCAAGTTTGTCCATCCCAAAGATATGCAAGACGGATTAATTGCAGTTACTGACCGAGATATTACCACGAACCTTCCCTATGTGGATGGGGTCTACTTGGCCTTTGACCATCACGTTTCTGAAACCGTCCGGGTGGGTAAAAAAGAAAACCATATTATTACCCCCGACGCTCCGTCTGCTGCTCGGGTTGTCTACGACTACTATGGGGGTAAAGAATCCTTTCCGTTAGTTTCCGACGACCTTATGGAAGCGGTCGACAAGGGCGATAGTGCCCGATTTACCCTCGAAGAAGTATTAAATCCCCAAGGATGGGTTCTGCTTAACTTTATTATGGACGCCCGTACTGGTCTAGGTCGATTTAAGAACTTTCGTATAAGCAATTTTCAACTCATGATGGACCTCATTGAGTATTGCAAAGACCACACAATCGATCAAATTCTGCAACTTGACGACGTCAAAGAGCGAGTCGAGTTGTATTTCGAACATCAAGATCTGTTTCGAGAACAAATCCTTCGGTCCTCTGCCCTCCACGGAAATGTACTGGTAGTAAACCTCAAGGATGCGGAAGTGATTTATTCGGGCAATCGATTTGTTAAGTATGCCCTCTTTCCCGATGCGGACGTAGATATTCAGGTAATGTGGGGTTTTCAACGGCAAAATACTGTAATGTCAGTGGGACGATCAATTTTCAAACGAACATCTCAGGTCAACATAGGCGAGCTACTTCTTCACTATGGTGGGGGTGGGCATGCAGCGGCGGGAACCTGTCAGGTAGATTCGCAAATCGAAGATGAAGTACTCAAGGAGCTCATTAAGGCCCTGCACACTTAATTTGTGCAGGATCGAACCCTTGCTATCTTCTCGTATTTCTACTATTCTTTCTTTTATGATTATACCTATAGATCTTCTGGTCGCCAGTGCCGAGAATGTGTACGAACTGACCGTAGCAGCGGCCCGCAGAGCGTATCAGATAACTATTACTGGAGACGATGAACTGGAAGAAAATTCTGGGAAAATTGTCTCTATCGCCATTAAACAAATTCTTACCCAGAAAGTTCAATACCGGATCGAAGAATACTAGAGGTACCTCGCTTCAAGGGGTGCTTTTATGAAAACGAAACCCCAAGTTCACATTATAACCGGTCCTACGGCAGTCGGAAAATCTCATTTAGTTTACAGCCTCTTACCTCAATATAATCCCAGGTTGGAAGTGGTTTGTGCCGACTCCCGACAGATCTACCGGGGCATGGATATTGGAACCGCTAAACCATCCATCCAGGAGCAATCGCTTCTTCCCCATCATCTCTTGGATATCCGAGATCCTCGTCAGGTATTTAGTGTAGGCGATTTCGTTCGGGAAGCAAACGAAATAATCACCGACATCCACCGACGGGACAAGATTCCAGTTGTAGTTGGTGGTACGGGCTTCTATCTCCGAGGTCTGATGTATGGGCTGTCAAACGCCCCCCCTAGCAATCCTCGGGTTCGTAAAGAACTCGAAGAAGAGCTCGGTTCCCGAGGGGCACTCGCCTTGGCCAAGGAGTTATCCACAATAGATCCCGAAAGTTCTGCGGCTATTTCGCCTGGGGACACCTACAGGCTAGTGCGGGCCCTAGAAATTTATCGAGTGAGTGGTAAGCCGCGATCGACCTTTCGGGTAACTACAACCCAACGGGAAGACTGGGACCTCTCCTTGGTTGTTCTCGACCGACCTCGGGCCGAGGTCTACAACCGTATAGACGAAAGGGTTGGGCAAATGTTCGCCCAAGGTCTTGTGGATGAGGTAAAAGCACTCTTGTCCATGGGATTTCAGTTTTCCGATCCTGGAATGCGGACTATTGGGTATAGAGAATTCGCCGAGCCCGGTGCCTTTGACCAACTGGAGAAAACAGCACTTACTATTGCTCGAAACACCCGCCATTATGCAAAGCGCCAGAGCACCTATTTTAAGCAATTTGGTTCTGGAAGATGGTTACATCCCGAAGATATCAAGGGGCTCTTGGTTGCCTTAGAATTGACTTGACAGACGCCTTGCACTTCGGCATACTCGTCTTTCAATAACTCTAAAGGAGTCTGCCTGTGCCTTGTGGAAAAAAACGTAAGCGAAAGAAAATAGCTACTCATAAAAGAAAAAAGAAGCTACGCAAGAATCGTCACAAGAAAAAGTAATTATTGCCTAGAGAAGGAGCTTTTTCTAAAAGCTTCTTCGTGTGGCACTATATTGCGTTCTAATTAGCCCATACTTTGTTATGGGTTTTTTTAGATAGTGCCTCAAACCTTTTGGCGACAAATATGTCGTCTATCCCTCCTGCCACATATTTGTCTTACCCTGGAAAAGCCACGTGCCCCACACCTGCTTCCGGGTCCCATCCTCTCCGCCCTCCTTCTGCGATTTCGTCGTGGCAACGACCTATCCCCCCGGGCAAACTGGATCGTATCTCCCTCATAATTCGCACAGTCTCTTGCCGGTGGTGCAGACCAGTTCGGCCATGAGTTCGGAATGGTTGACTGTTTTCTTGGTTTAGTAGTCGAGGTGGACGGTGCGGTAGATTCCGTGGTAGGTAAACCACTTGTTTCCCGATGGAGGGGCCTGGAAGTAGGGGCAACTGGGGTTTGGACAGTGGGGAAAGTACGAATTCCGATCAAATTCGGTCCCGGGTGAGGAGATCGAGGGGGTTAGACAAAGAGATTTTGTTTTCGTAACTCTTTATTACCAGGCAAAATGGCGATTCTGACTGAACTTTTTCAAAAATAATTTTATTCCCACAAGGTTTGGGGCACTATAATCTCGATATGGATACATTCGTTTCACCTAAAATTATGGGTATCATCAATACAACCCCCGACTCCTTTTATTCTCCTAGTCGGGCCGAAAGTCAAGAAGCTATCGACCGGGGAATGAAGATGATCGACGAAGGTGCCGATATCCTTGATATCGGCGGAGAGTCGACCAGGCCTGGCTCGGCCTATACAAGTGTCGACGAAGAACTTCGGAGAGTTATTCCCGTTCTCGAGGGCCTTCGGCCCAGAACAAGAATTCCTCTATCCTTAGACACCAGAAAATACGAGGTTGCTCTTGCGGGTCTCGACGCGGGTGCGCAGATAATAAACGATGTGTCGGCCCTGGAGGATGACCCGAGAATTTTGCCACTCCTGGCCGAGCGAGGGGCGAAAGTTGTGCTCATGCACAAACAAGGTACCCCACAGACGATGCAGCAAAATCCCCACTATAAAGACCCGGTGATCGAGGTAGGAGACTATCTGATTCAGAGAGCACAGCATGTACTCAACGGTGGGGTACTGAGAGAAAACATTATCCTTGACCCAGGAATAGGTTTCGGCAAGACCTTCGAACACAACATGACCCTAATAAAAGAGTTGCACAGTATTGTCACAAGAGTTGAGCAATACTGTGCGGGGGTGCTATTGGGGTACAGCCGAAAGGGCTTCTTGGGCACTCTTTTGGCTGAGCCAGAAGGGCAACCCCGAGGGGTCGATGATCGGCTTTTCGGAGGTTTGGGAGTTGGGCTCTGGGCAGTAGCCAAAGGAGCAAGGTACCTTCGAGTTCACGACGTAAAAGCTACCAAAGATGCCCTAAAAGTGTGGTGGAGTATTTCGTCTCAATAGACTATTATAGCTGCGGGCAGGAGGAACTCGTTGGCATTTCTTTTGAACATTTGGTATCTCAGGACGATTGTTCTACCCCTTGCAGATATCTTGCTTCTTTCGATAATTCTCTATAAAAGCTACCAAATATTTCTTCAAACCCGAGCTATATCCTTGGTAAAGGGCATTGTTTCCCTGGGAATTCTCTACGCCCTCGCATTTCTATTACAACTCCAGACAGTATTGGGAATCCTCAATTTCCTTGGACCGAGCCTCATTGTCAGTATCGCAATTATATTTCAGCCCGAACTACGTAAAATCTTTATTCGACTTGGTCAGGGGCGGCTTTTCCGATTGAATCAAATTAGCCAACCACTACAAATCGATGGGATTCTAAAGGCCGCCCAGTACTTGTCGGACCATCATCGAGGTGCTCTCATCGTCTTTGTTCGAAAGGTCGGAGAAAAGAATATGGTCGAAACCGGTACCCGAATCGATGCGGAAATTTCTACTTCGCTATTGGTGAGTATTTTTGCCTTCGATACCCCTCTCCACGATGGGGCAGTTATAATCGATCAAGGGCGAATAGTCAGTGCCGGGGCCTTTTTACCCCTTTCGGAACAGCAAGATATTAAACGAAGTTTTGGTACCCGACACCGGGCGGCCCTCGGGTTGGTAGAGGAAAGCGACGCCGTCGTACTCATAGTCTCCGAAGAAACCCAAGCCATAAGTCTTGCCTACGATTCGGCGGTGCACTATGACCTTAGTTTGGAGGAGTGCAAATTCCGGTTATCCGAACTCCTCGAGGTAGAAAAGGGCACCCGTACCGAGGAGGTAGCCTTTGAAGACTAAGATCTTAAAGACAATCCTCAATAACTGGCCCGCTAAGGTACTCAGTTTTGCTGCGGCAGTATTGCTGTACTTTATAACTGGAATAAGCACTATGGAGGAGCGGTTTGTAACCGTTGGAGTTCAAGTCCTTGTTCCCGATGGTCTCACCGTTTACTCCAGTGAATTCTCGCGAATACCGGTGACCCTTCGGGGAAATGACGAGGGAATTTGGACTGTTCGAGAAGAGGATATACTTCTAACCGCGGACTTCACCGACGCCGTTGACGAAGGGATTTTTCGAAAACCCTTGGTCATAGGACGCCAAGGAAACGCCACGGCCCTCGAATCCCTAGAAATAATTCCCGATCAAGGAACCATCCAGGTAGAGCTTCAAAGGGTTCTTGCAAAGACGGTTCGGGTTAATGTGGATACCCGGGGGATTCCAGCGGTGGGGTTTCAGATGGGCATGATTTCGGTTATTCCCGAAGAAGTGGAAATATCCGGTCCTCGAACCCTGGTTGAATCCCTTACTACCCTCTCCACGAAGCCCGTAGACTTGGCCGGTCGGGACAGTAACCTAGTTTCCCCAGTGGAATTCGCTTCGTTAGATTCCCGCCTAGAAGTTCAGGGAGGAAATCAGGTCGAAGTGAGGATTAGTATCGAAGAAGCCGTAGTACTCACAACCTTTACTGGGGTTGATATTCTGGTTCTGGATACCCCTCCGGGTCTTGTGTTGAGTCAGTCACTTATCCCCGGGGATATACGGGTGCAGGGGGCGCAACTTTTGCTCGAGCAGGTGCGGACAGATCAGGTGAGGCTCACCGTGGATGCGGCGGAAATCGACGGCCCCGGGACATACCGTTTGCGAACCAGACCCGAAGTACCCCCGGGAATTTTGATCCTTCGGTATGAGCCAACTGAAGTGGAAGTTGACTTTATTCAGCGACCGAATTTTTCTTTATCCGAAGCCGAGGACGAAAATGATTAAGGGCATTGGGACAGATATTGCCTCTATCGCCCGTTTTTTACCGTGGATTGATGAACCCACGCTTATGAGTCGATATTTTCATCCCCTTGAGATAGAAGAGGTAAGTAAAAGGGCACAAAATATCGACAAGGCGGCAACCCTCGCAGCCCGGTTTGCGGCAAAAGAGTCCCTCGGAAAAGCCCTTGGTCGAGGTTTGCGAGGTTTACAGCTCTCGGACATCTGGGTACAGAAGGATTTTCTTGGGAAACCTGAACTTAGGGTTCAGAATTCCGCCCGCCGAGTGCTGGAAGAGCGAGGGATCGACAAAATTCATTTGAGTCTGAGCCACGACGGAGGTCTTGCCCTAGCCTTTGTCGTTCTTGAGGGAGGGGTCGATGAGTGAAGAAAAAAATCCTGCGGTAACATTTTTTCAAAAGAACAAAACCGTATGTCCGGTGTGCGAAACGAATTTTTTTCGCGAAGAACTTCTCACCGGACGGGGTCGGCTTATAGCTGGAAATCTCACCTCTGAACTTCGACGCCTGTACGAGCCTTCACAAAAGTTCGGGAGTGTTGCCCCTCTGAAGTATTCGGTGGTTGTGTGTCCTAACTGCTACTATTCGGCCTGGAAAGACGACTTTCTTAATCCCCCCAAGGAAAAGATTCGAAATATTGAAATGGCTATGTCTTCTCGAATCGAAATGGCGAATACCTTATTTTCTGGACTCGATTTCCGGGCTCCTCGTCGGCTTGAGGAAGGAATTGCTTCGTATGTCTTTGCCTTGAGCTGTTACGATTACTTCCCAAAAGAAACCTCGCCCCTTGTAAAACAAGGTATTACGGCCCTGCGGGGGGCATGGCTCGCGGTCGACTCCCACCAAGAAAATCCCGGAGAAAACTACCTTCATCTGGCAAAAATGCTCTACCACAAGGCAAGTTTTTTCTACAATTATGCCCTGGAAATGGAGCAAAAAGGGAAACAGTCGGTGGGAGGGTGCCCGAACCTTGGGCCCGATTTAGACAAAAACTATGGGTACGACGGACTCATCTACCTGGCCGCCTATCTCGAGTTTCATCATGGGCCCGATAGCGATAACGAAGTTCGAAAAAAACGGCTTAGTACCGCAAAGAAGGGAGTTGCCCGAATATTTGGAATGGGAAGGGCGAGTAAGTCAAAACCCCAGGCGATTTTGGATAATGCCAGGGAGTTATATCAGGTTCTGGCCGACGAACTTGGAATCATCGATGCCGATCCAGAAAAAGACGCCCAAGAAGAGTAAGGGGCAAATGCGATATCTTAAAGTAACCCTTGCTTACGACGGAACCGATTTCTCCGGTTGGCAGCGCCAGTCCAAGGGTCGGACAATTCAAGGAGTGCTTGAAGAACAGATTGGTCGAATGCATAAACACGAGGTTCCCATTATCGCCGCCGGTAGAACCGACTCGGGGGTCCACGCCCATGGGCAGGTTATTACCTTTCATTCGGATCTCGAATCTCTTCCTCTTTCGGTTTTTCCTAAAGCTCTTAACGGGTTTCTACCCCGGGATATTTCGGTAAGTAGGACCGAGGAAGTTGCCGAGGCTTTTCATCCCCGTTATGACGCTGTCCGACGCACTTATAAGTACTTCCTTGACTGTCGAGCTTTTAATTCACCCTTCGAGGATAGATTTACCTGGCGAATAGGCTGGAAACCCGATATTGGTCGATTAAACGCCTTCGCCCGCTGGGTAGAGGGAACCCACGATTTTTCGACTTTCTCGGTAGTCAATGAACAGGTTCCTAATAGGGTTCGGACGGTGTATACCTCGGTATTCTTTCCCGAAGGACCCTTTCTGGTGTATCAAATAACCGGTGCAAGCTTCCTGTGGAGAATGGTTCGTTCGTTGGTTGGTAGTATGATTAGCTTCGAACATCAAGGGCTTGCACCAGAAACCATGAGAGACTACCTTAAAGCCCAAGATCGGAGTCTTGCCGGTCCAACGGCTCCGGCCCGGGGACTTTTTCTCCACCATGTAACCTATAAAAACGAGGCGGTGCTGTTTTGAACCAAACTTCCGCATCCGACGTTCTTCGGGCCCTCACCTTGGGACTCCGGGTAAACCCAACGACCGAAGCCTATCCGAGGAACAGCGAATCTCGAACGGACTTCGAGGAGGTCGAGATCGATAGTCTCGAGCGAATCGCCCAAGAGGTTTTCGATTGCCAGAAATGTGGCCTCTGTCTGACCCGAAATGCCGCGGTTCCGGGGATGGGTGTACGGGAGCCCCTGGTGCTTGTCGTGGGGGAAGCTCCCGGGGCCGACGAGGATAAGCAAGGACTCCCATTTGTTGGCAAGGCGGGGGCATATCTCGATGAGTGGCTCAAGGCTCTGGGATTCAGTAGGCAAGATACGGTGTACATTACGAATCTCATAAAGTGTCGACCACCTCAGAATCGCGATCCCCACCCGGATGAAATTCAACAATGCTCGCCCTACTTAGATAGGCAAATAGCCCTCTTAAAACCTCGGACCATACTCACTGTCGGAAGGGTCCCCAGTGCCCATTTCTTGGGAGGGGCCCATCGAATGGAAGATATCCACGGACGGGTGTACGAATTTCGAGGAATACCTGTGGTTCCAACCTACCACCCGGCCGCAGTGCTACGAAATCCCGACCTAAGGCCGGTGGTATGGAAAGACCTGAAAAATCTCCATACCCTTCTCGTAGTAAAAGGTCTTGCCGGTCCGCTACCGACCCGGTCTACTCGGTAGAAAAGGCCGAAGAACCGTGCGTGCCCAGGTCGTTTTTGACCTCCCCCTATCCCAGAGTTTTACCTATCGTATACCCGAAGGAATGACTGTCGAGGCCGGGGTTCGGGTAAAAGCATCTTTCGGAAGAAGAACCCTCATCGGATACGTTCTAGACGTCGTTGAGGACCCACCGAACCGGATAGGCGAAGAGAAATCAACCTATGAGTTAAAAAACCTTTCTAGTGTCCTCGATGATTCTCCGGTCTTCAGCAGTCTCCATACCGATTTGGCCGGTTGGATGGCTCGAATGTATTTTTCGAACCTGGGCGAGTGTTTGGCGACGATGATTCCGTCGGGCAAACGGGAACGGGAGGCTCCGGGGGGCGAAGAAGAAGCCTACATTCCGAAGGCCCTGGATCTTTCGGCCGAACAATTGGCTGCGGTCGAGGCCATTGTGGCCCAGCCCCAGGGCATGTACTATCTCCAGGGAATGACCGGCTCGGGAAAGACGGAGGTGTTCCTTCAGGCGGCAAAACGAACCCTCGAGGAGGGCAGGGGGGTTGTCTATTTGGTTCCCGAAATCGCCCTTACAGCCCAAGTTGTAGACCTCATTCGCGCACGGTTTGGAAAGGTTTCGGCGGTCCTCCATAGCCGACTTACCCCAAGTCAGCGACTGGCCGAATGGCGACGGATAGTGCGGGGCGAGGCGCGAATTGTTGTTGGTGCCCGCTCGGGGGTCTTTGCCCCCGTCCCTCGGCTCGGATTAATCATTCTCGATGAAGAACACGAAACCAGCTACAAGAGTCAGACTAGCCCCCGTTACCACGCCCGGCAAATTGCTATGCGTCGTTGTAGTACCGAGGGTGCTCGCCTAGTTATGGGGTCAGCAACTCCTTCTCTCGAGGCCTTTTATCTCATGGACCAGGACAAACTCGCTCGACTTACCCTTTCGCGCCGGCTTGCAGGTGGTGCCTTGCCCGAGGTTCGGCTCATTTCTCTCAAGGGGCGGGAGGGAGCCTTGAGCCCCGAGCTCATCGCAGAAATGGAAGAAACCTATAGGCTCGGGAAGCAGACCATACTTTTTTTGAATCGCCGGGGGTTCAGCTATTTTTTCCATTGTAAAACCTGTGGAGAAGGTATGAAATGTCGCCACTGCTCTGCATCCCTCACCTACCATAAAGCCCAAAATATGATGGTGTGCCACTATTGTGGGTACAAAATTCCTCCGGTAAACGCCTGCACCGAGTGTGGTTCTTTAGATGTTGGATACTCGGGATTTGGTACCGAGCACGTTGAAGAGGCGGTGCGTATACGATTTCCCTACTGGCGGGTCGAGCGTTTAGACGGCGATACGGCGGCCGCCAAGGGCGCAATGGAATCGATCATCGATCGATTCCGCAAAGGAGAAATCGACGTTCTTCTGGGAACCCAAATGATTGCCAAGGGGCTCAATTTTCCCGGTGTACGCCTGGTGGGGCTTATTCTTGCGGATTCCGGGCTCCACATGCCCGACTTTCGGAGCGCCGAGAGAACCTTTGGACTTATAACCCAGGTCAGCGGAAGAGCAGGGCGCTACACCGACGATGGCATGGTGCTCATCCAAACCATGAACCCCCAAAGTGCGCCTCTTGTCTTTTCGGCCCAGGGCAAATTTGAAGAATTTTACCGTCAGGAGCTTCAGGCTCGGAAGAACCTTCGATTTCCTCCCTATACCCGGATAATTCGGGTCCTTTTTCGTTGTAGACACCGGAACCTCGCCGAAGAGCGCGCGAGCCTCGTAAGCCGAGAGCTTCAACGATTCATTCAAGCCACCGGGGCTGGAAGCAGGTTGGAAGTCCTGGGACCCGCCGAGGCCCCGCTTGGGCTCATTGCCGGGAATTATCGCATCCAACTGCTCTTGTTGGGAGAAGACTTCAACCTGGTCCATCAGGCCCTGTCCCGGGTACTGGTAGACTTGGCAGCCCAGCCAAAGGTATACCTCGAGATAGACGTGGACCCTGTCAGTCTGATGTAACCGTCGAACATCGTCGGGGAGTGCATCTCAGTTCTGGAGGAATGGGTATACCCCATTGAATAAAATCGAGAAGCAGCTCTGCGGCGTAGGGGGCTACCATGCACCCCCGGGCCCCCAGCCCATTCATCACCAAGGTCCCCGGCGGAGCACCGGCTTTGTTATCTCCCAGGGGCCCGAGGTACGGCCGTCGATCCCGAGCCGCAGGCCGAATACCCGCCCGATGGCCTCTTACTCGGGCAAAAAGTTCCTCTTTTGACCAATTCGCCAGGAAGGGTAAAAATGTTCCTAGTTGAGAAAGCATTTTATGGGCCTCGGTCACAGACGGTTGACTATCGGTATACTCCCTCTCGTAGGTCGATCCCACCCGAACCATTCCTTGCTCTTCCAGGGGCACGAGAAATAGAGGGCCAAGGACAATGGTTTCAAGTTCAAGCTCGGGGAGCCAAAGATCCAATATTTCGCCCTTAACCCCGTAAAAGGGGATTTCCCCTAAAGACGGTACGACTTTCCATCCGGGAGCAGAAATTCCTGTGGCCAGTACGAGGTGTTTGTATTCAATTGCTTCATATTTTGGAATTGTAAGGATTGGAGAATAAGAGTCCAAGTTTTCGGCGGCGAGGTGGTAGGATAGGGTCAAGCCCTTCGCCTCCAGGGCTTGCCAGTTTTGGGTAAGAAACAAGGGAACGTCGAGCCACCCACCTAGTTCGACCCTCCCCCAGCCGAAGGATGTGGATATACCCTTTGGAACTTTTTCGTCCAGAATTGTCAGTAGGGTAGTCAGGTGAGGATCCATGGTGCTCTTTTCCCAACGATGAGCTTCGTCGAGGGTGCTTATCCGCCGAACTAGAGGCCCGGGATGCCAGGCGGCGGACTCGAGGTTCTGGTAATACTCAAGACAGGCCATGCTTTCTTCGAGGCCCGGCCAGGCGAGGGTCAGTCGTTTAAAAACCATCGGGTGCAAAAGCCCTCCGGCGATCCACGAGGAGCCCAATTCGAAATTTTGGTCAATTACCAGGACCGAAAGTCCCCTGCCAAGGGCCTTTTGGGCGAGAACCGAGCCTCCAATTCCGTGGCCAATTATTACAAGATCTTTTTTTATCATTCGCTCTATACTATACTCCGAAGCTATGGATGGCTCCAACCGACGTGGGTATCATTATGTTTTTACTGGAAGGGTGCAGGGAGTTGGTTTTCGGGCTCTGTGTGCCAATGCGGCCAGGGACCGAAGTCTCGTTGGTTGGGTTCGGAATAGGGCCGATGGCCGGGTAGAGGCCGTGGTCCAAGGGAACGAAGAACTGCTTGCGGATTTTGAAGAGGCGATAAGACAGGGAAATGGCTGGTCGAAAGTAAAGACCTTCGAACGACACTCCGTGGCTATCGATGAGCTCCTGGTAGATTTTGAAGTAAGGTCCTAGAAATGAACATCCAACGATATACTCGGGTCATGCAACTGGCTGGGCGTAGATATTTTAGTATATTTGAGTTTATAAATACGCTGAGTTTCTCCTTCCTTGCAGGTAACGTGCTTACTCTGTTGCTTCTTCAATTAGGGGCGTCAGATTTCGATATTGGTATGCTGAATAGTTTTGTTTATCTCAGTTTCTTTTTTATGCCCTTCGGGCGTAAAATTGTTGGCAAAATTGGCCTGGTAAAAAATTTCTCCCGGTCCTGGACCATTCGTTACCTCTTTATGATCCCTGTAGGGCTCATTCCCCTTCTTTTCGGATCCGATCCGGCAGTTGCAATAGTACTAATTTTTGTCGGGTACTTGGGATTTCAGATATTTCGGGGTATTGGTATTGTCAGCATCAACCCTATAGTAAAAACCCTAAGCGAAGGCAAAGATCAAGGTAATTTCCTTAGCCGTCTACAAATTCTTGTCCACAGTGGGGCAATTGTGGCAAACCTGGGGGTCGCCCTTCTTGTTGGTACCGATGCCCCCCTAGGGCGTTACAGCCTGTCGATTACCGCGGGCATTCTTTTGGGGTTTGTCGGAGCCCGATCCTTTAGCCTTATTCCCGAGCCTCCGGGATACCGGGGAAGCGAAAAAGAAATCAGTCATGGGAGTTTGCTCGCTATTTTCCACGAACACGGAAAGAATCCCTCGTTTCGTCGATTCTTAGTTGCCTTTGCCCTCATGGTTTTTTTCTCCAGCATGTTTCGCCCTTTTCTACCGGTTTTTGCTAAGCAATACTATCAAATGGCCGATCGTACGGTTCTTTTGTTCAGCCTTCTTGGAAGTTTCGGGGCAGTAGTTATGGGCCTAATAAACCGGGTCATGATGGATCGACTCGGGACAAAACCGATGATAATGATATTTACGGGGGTGGTGGGGTTTGCAGCTATACTAAGTCTCCTGGCTCCCTGGGCATCGGGTGTCGCTGCTATAGTTCTTTTGAGCGGGGTATTCTTCTTCAGTTTCATGGGGGTATCGGGAAGCGAGACTGCCAGTCAGGGTTACTACTTCGCCATTATGCCCCCATCGAGTCAACTTGAATTGGGAATATTATACTATTTACTCATGGGTGTTGCGGGAGCTTTGGGGTCGGTGGTTGGTGGTGGACTTCTGGATTGGCTCAAGAATCTTCAGTTCCTCGATTTAGGTGCCGCCTTTAGTTGGTTTTTTGCTATCTCTCTATCCGGAATTGTTCTCACCCTGAGTATCATGACTCGGCTGGAACGGCTGACCAGTCGATCGGTAGGGGAGGCTCTTTCTGTGCTCCTAAGCCTTCGGGATTGGCGGGCTATGAGTTTGGTCAAGCGACTCGAGAAGAGTACAACTTTGGACCAAGAACAAAAAATTCTCCAGCGACTTCGAGAAATTGGCAGTGACATTACCCTCGACGAGGTCCTTCAACGTCTGCGAAGTCCTCTCTTCCGAATTCGGGGAGAGGCCCTCAATACGCTTTTTTATCTCACCTATAATAAGAAGATCGAAGACGCCCTTGTATACCTGGTGCAGAACAATGAGTTTGCTACCTCCTACCCCGCGGCTCGTATTTTGGGCCAGCGAGGCTCGGCCCGGGTCATTCCAATTCTCCAAAAGGCCCTCGATAGTTCGGACCCTCTCTTGGCCGGAAACGCTGCTGCGGGTCTGGGGGAGCTTGGGCACAGAGAAAGTCGGGTAGCTATAGAGACTCGACTCCTGACGACTACCGATCAGCATCTTCTGGTTTATGGCAGTTTGGCCCTTGGAATGCTGGGTGATCGGGAGAGTATACCTGTCCTTTATAGGATAGCTGATCGATTCGAAGGGAATTTGCCCGTAGTTCAGGAAGCCTCATTTGCAATTGGGATAATTTTGGGACTCGAAGAGAGAATCCATCGGGATTACTACGACTTCATTCGCGATCCTGGCCGTGGACTAGTCCAGCTCATCGAGACCATGGCAGGCAACCAAGCAGACCGGATTCTTCAGGAAATCCAGGGCCTCGAGCGGACAGAATTCTTACAAACCTATCTATCCAACCCCAATGCATCACCCGAGCTCTTCGAGGCTGCCCGGTTGCTCGACAAAGATCGACTTATGAATCAACCAGCCTTTGTATTTTTGCAATACGCCTTGTTGATAAAGGGATTTCTCGGGTGATTTTTGTCAGATCGCAAGTTTTGTCGAGCGATAGATGGGGGCTCGCGGGTTGGCGACTCGTTCTTGACTGGTCTTTACCCTACGTCCCCGGTCAATGGGTTCAGTTGCGACTTCCGGGCCTAGACGACCCTCGGATGTACTCCATTGCCAATCCGCCGGGGCAACGAGCTATTACTATCCTTTATACTCTCTTGGCCGAAGGGCGGCTGACTCCTCGGCTTTCATTGCTAAAACCGGGAGATATAATTGAAGTTGCCGGTCCGGGTGGTGCTTTCGAGGCAGAAAAGGGATCGAATCTCTGGATTGCTGGAGGAACTGGTATTGCGCCGTTCTTGAGTATGCAAAAACTCATAGAATCGAAGTGGTATGGCCCAAATAGCCGGCCAACCCTACTACAGTCGAATAAACTCGAGGACGATCTTTATGGATCGGAGATATTTTCTGATCTTAATGAGCGAAACCTCTTGAAGTATTACCCCTTTGTGACCCAAGGTACAAACTCCGGGCCCCGGATTACCGAGTGGCTTGATGCCCAGGATAGATCCTTTTTTAAGGCTTTTGAGCGGATTATGATTTGTGGTTCAACCTCGATGATTCTGGACCTGAGGGACCTGCTCTTAGGTCGGGGAGTCGATTTTCATCGCATCGTTTCTGAGGTATATTTCTAAAATTGGGAAGGGGACTGAGATAATGAACGATCGAAAAAAAGGAAATCTGTACGGGCTCACCCTAACCGAACTTCGAAACCTTGTTAAAAATCTAGGTGAGCCTGAGTACCGAGGGAATCAACTTTTCGAATGGATGTATACCCACCGGATCCATAATCTGCAGGCGATGACCAATCTTGGCCAGAGCCTACGGGACCACCTGTCGAACGAATATCGAATCCAGGTAATAGACATTTCCAAAGTCGACGAAAGTACCGACGGCACAAAAAAATACTTGTACCCGATCTCGACCGCTACCTATGTTGAGTCGGCTTACATTCCCGAGACCGACCGGAAGACCCTCTGCGTAAGTACCCAAGGAGGCTGCAAGATGGCCTGCCTGTTTTGTATGACCGCCCGCCAGGGTCTGCAGACCCAGTTGAGTGCGGGCGAGATCCTTGGGCAATACGCGGGTATTCCTGAGTCTCTGGACATTACCCACATTGTTTACATGGGAATGGGTGAGCCCCTGGATAATACCGAAGAAGTTCTCAAAAGTATCGAGGGATTCACCGAAGGTTACGGCCTAAGTTCGAAAAGAATTACCGTTTCTACAATTGGAATCCTTCCTGGCCTTTCGCGACTTCTGGAAGAAACCGAGGTTAATGTGGCGATTAGCCTTCATTCGCCCTTTGCTGAGGAACGAAAGCGACTCATGCCCGTTCAAAGTGTGTATCCCTTCGAATCAGTCCTGGAGCTTCTAAAAAAGTACGATTTTTCCCGGAGGAAGTTGAGTTTTGAGTACATACTGTTCGATGGGATTAACGATACTGCCGACCATGCCCAGGAATTAGTACGACTGTTGAATCCCTTGCGCTGTAGGATCAACCTTCTGCACTTTCATCCAATACCAAACAGTCCCCTTTCTGGAACCCCAAGAAAACGTATTGAGGAGTTTCAAGCCTACCTGAAGTCCAAGGGTCTCATAGCCACGGTTAGAAAGAGTCGGGGCGAGGATATTCAAGCCGCCTGCGGACTTCTTTCGACCAAAGAATTGGTGCGCCGGCCCCTGGCCGAGACCCTGGATTATTGACCATCTAAGTTTTTAAGGTTACCCTAACATTATGGCCGAAGAGCACTATTTATCTGCGAGTTTAGAAGAATACATTACAACAATTTGGAACATAGTTATCCAAAAAAAAGCAGCCCGGGCGACTGATATAAGCCGTGCCATGGGCGTGAAGGGTCCCTCGGTAACCAGCGCCCTACGCAGTCTGGCGGAAAAAGATCTGGTAAACTACGCCCCCTACGATATTATTACCCTCACCGATAAGGGGGAGCAGGTTGCCCGGGGCATAGATCGCAGGCAAAAGGTGCTGCGAAGTTTTCTTACCCAGGTTTTGGCTCTCAACCCCCTCTTGGCCGAAGAAAACGCCCGTAAAATGGAACATTCGATGGCTCCGGTAGTCCTAAATCGGCTGACGAAGTTCATGGATTATTACGACCAATGCCCAGGAGAAAAGGTTCGTTGGGTCGATTCGGAAGGATACTTCTGCGAGAACGGTCTGCCCCAATGTGTGGTATGCGTCCAGGGCCACAAGGATCCCTTAGCGGTACTCTAATACGACTCCCGGTTCCCGTACCCCAACAAATACCCTTTGCCCCACCTCGAAATTATGTTTGTACTCTGTATGGACCAGGTACATTCGATCGTTACACCGAATTCGGTAGGTGAGGTCGTGGCCACGAAATTCCTTCGAAATAACTACACTTTCTAATTCTTGGGGCGATTTTCTCTCAGCACCCAAGATCAGGTGTTCTGGTCGTAAACTCAAGAGCACGTCGCCCATCTGGGGTGGAGTAATAGCTATTGGTCCGAGTTCGGTGTCCGCCGACTCGCCGTGGGCCGTACCCTTGAGCATGTTTGATCTACCTAAAAACTGGGCAGTAAAAGGAGTTTGAGGAAGAAGGTAGACTTCTTCGGGGGTGCCGATTTGTTCTACTCGGCCTCTGTTCATTACTGCCAGTCGATCGCAGAAGGACAAGGCTTCTTCTTGATCGTGGGTTACCAGAATTGCATTGATGTTCGCCTTTTTTAGAATTGAACGAATCTCTCGCCGGGTTGTTTCTCGAAGTGACGCATCGAGATTCGAAAAGGGCTCATCCATAAGGAGCAGAGCTGGTTTTGCCGCCAGTGCCCGGGCGATAGCTACCCTTTGTTGTTGTCCCCCCGAAAGCTCGTGGGGGAACCGTTTGGATAGCCCCGTCAGTTCGAGCAGTTCGAGTAGTTCGAGTAGTTTCTGCAGCTCCGTGATATCTGACCTTTGCTTTGGAGTTGTACGGGCTTTGAGGGCGAACTCGATGTTCTTTTCTACCGTTAGGTGAGGGAAGAGGGCGTAATCTTGAAAAATAAAACCCGTACCTCTTTTTTCGGGCACCCAGTAGGTAATATCCACTTCTTTCAAAAAAACCCGACCGACGTCTGGCTTTTCAAACCCAGCAATCATTCGAAGGGTTGTAGTTTTTCCACACCCCGAAGGACCTAGTAGTCCAAAAATTTCTCCCGGTTCAACTCGGAACGAAACTCCGTCCACCGCCGGATGGTCGGCACCGGGAAACCATTTCGTAATATCGATGACTTCAAGTAGTTCCATTACCCTTCCCTTCGTGTCGAATAATAAGCCCAACAAATATACTTGAAAACCCAATAATTGCAGCGGCGTAGGGAGCTGCCTGGGCATAGAGCGCTTCACTTGTTCGGGTAAAGACCGACGTCGCTAAGGTTGAGTACCCCGTTGGGGCCAGAAGGAGAGTCAAGGGAAGCTCTTTCATAGTCATGATAAACACTAAAATAGCCGCCCCGCTTATACCCCGAAAAATCGATGGTACAAGGGCCTTAAAAAAAGCAGCCACCGGTCCATAGCCCAATGAACGGGCAGCTTCCTCAATTTTTCTGGGTGTCTGGAGTAGGGCTGTTCTTATGGGCCCCTGGGCAAGGGCAAGAAAATGTACCGTATAGCCAAGTACAAGGAGACCAAGGGTCTGATACAAGAATCGTGCTCCGAGCAAACTAAAGAATACTAAGCCTAAGCCAAGGGCGACGGGAGGAATACCGTACCCAAGAGCTCCTGCGGTCTCCAGACCCTGGGTCAAGGGTCGGACGAATCGTCGGGCCAGATAGACCGTAGGCAGACTCATAAGGACAGCGAGAAGGGCAGTGAAGACCGAGGCCCGAAAGGAACCCAAGAAAGCAACAAAGAGGCCGGTCTCGAAAGTCTTAAGTTGCAATATCCAGAAAACCAGGATTCCGGCGGGCAAAACCAGAGAGAAAAAAAACACTAGGGTCAAGAAGGCCACCGAAATTGGTTTCCAACCACCAAGAGGATAAATCTTTATCCTTCGTTGGGCACCTGCACCGGTTCGGGAATAGGCTCTTTTCTTTTGAAAGGAACGTAATCCGTAGACTACTCCAAAGGATAATACGACGAGAATGAGCGAGAGAACTGCGGCGTACACCCGATTAAAGGCCCCAGAATATTGGACGTAAATCGCATAGCTAAAAACTGGGTATCGCATAAGGGCTACGACCCCAAAATCCCCAAGGGAATAAAGCAAGATAATCGCCAGGCCAGACAGAAGGCCGGGCCCTATTTGGGGCAAAATAACCCGAGTGAACACCTGCCGCCCGGTTAAACCAAAACTCCGAGCCGACTCCTCTAAACCAGGGTCCAAATTCCCGAGGGCTGTGCGAATGTTCAAGTAGACGTAGGGGTAGGAGTAGAGGGTAAGGGCCAGGGTCGCCCCTCCCAGGCCCGAAAGTCGGGGCACGTGCACGCCGAAGACCTGAGAGAAGACTCCAATATTTCCTCCAAGACTAAGGAGGGCATACGCCATGACATATCCAGGAATTGTTAGGGGAAGGACGGCCAAAATGGTAAGTATTTTTTTCCCCTTGAGGTTGGATCTTTCGGTAAGCCAAGCCAAGGGTAGGGAAATGATGATTGAAAGGCTACTTACACAGAGGGCCAAAACGAGAGTGTTTCGAAACAGTTCCCAGGTTCGATACCGAAATACCAGCGCCCCAAGGGCGGCAAAATCAGCTTCCGACGCTCGGACCCCTAAATAGACCAAGGGAAAAACCAAGAGAAAAAAACCAAAGAGCGGAAAAAGAGCTAAAAATACGGGGAACCCCGGTGATTTTAGCGGGGATAGATCGAAGGTTTTTTGTCGTATCATTCTACCTCTTAGCTAGTGCTCCAAAGCTTGTGGGAACCGAATATTCCTTTGCTCCGGAGTATCAAAAAGTCCAGATTTATGGTCGTCCGAACCTAGTAACCGACGTTTTTGCCCTCTTGGCGAGGGAATTTACACCTTCCCACAAGCTTTGGTGCACACAATACCAGTTACAGTGCTCCGGCCCTTTGCATAAGTTCAAGGGTACCTTCCAGATCCGATAGAGAGCCTATATCAATAGTTGGAGCTCGGTCCAGCACCTGTTGAAAACTTTCGAGTCTCGAACCCGGCGACACGTTCGATACTACAGGGTACTCTCCAATATCTCGGGTGAAGTAGGTCTGAATCTCTGGAGACAGAAGGAAACGTATAAATTGTTGGGCAATTCGGCCCTTTGTAGATGATTGAATAACACCTATTCCGGCTACGTTTACCAAATTTCCCGGGTCTCGGGGAACAAAGAACTCCTGTTCAACCGGATAGTCTGGGGTAGCCTCTTTGAACCTCAGGAGGTAGTAGTTATTTGTAATAGCATAATCAATTTCACCTGCCCCAATTGCCTCAAGGAGGGAAGTGTTATTGCGGTAATCTTGGATGTCATTTGCCTTAAGGGAATGGATCCACTCGACGGTTCGCTCATCGCCAATAATTACCCTTAGAGCGGTAACTTGGGCTTGAAGCGAGGCATTTGCCGGGGCCCATCCTATTCGACCTCGATATTCTGGTCGTCCAAGATCTATGATCGATTGCGGATGGTCAGTGGGACTGGTTCTCTCGGGGGAAAAGGCTAGGACCCGAGCCCGACCGCTGGTGGCGATCCAACTGTTCCGACTTCCCCGGTACATCGCCGGAACCAGTTCTGTTACCTGATCTGGGAGGATTTGGAACTTCTCATCCTGGGCTAGGCCCCCAAGGGCTCCCCCATCCTGGGCCCAGAACAGATCTGCGGGACTTCGGTCCCCCTCCTCGGAAAGAAGTACTGCAAGCTCACTCGTGCCTCCGTAACGAACTTCGACCTCAATTCCGGTTTCCTGGGTAAACCGTTCTATAACTGGGGCTACAAGGCTTTCGCCTCTGCCGGAATAGATGACCAGGGTTTCCGATTGGGTTTGTCTATTTCCCCCGGCAAAAACCAAGGTAGGTAAAAGACACAAAACGCCAAGGGCATTCCATTTCGCAAGGGTTCTTGTTGTTTGCACTAGGTGCTCCTCTTTTTTCTCGTAATAGGTGTACCTAAGTATTGTTATAAACTATTCAGACTTTGGTCAAGCGAAAAAAGTTAGACTCATATAACATTTATGTTCAGTTAGAAAAATCTTGACAAATGAAAAAAGCCGTGTATTTTGTTGGATTAAGGTGTATATTCCCCCCATGATGAAAACGACAAAATCGAAGGCCCATCTTTTTGATGAACTAATCCGGGGAAACCTGGAGTTTCGGGACGAAGACTTTGTCCTCGGGTCCGAGTCCGAGTACGCAGAAGTACTCAACCATATTCAAGAACACAAATACTATACCAATAAGACCATTCCCTTCGAAATGAGCTACCCCGACGCGGCGTACGCATGGTTCGAAGAAGTGTACGAACCGGTTACCCTTGCCATCGATACCCACCGGCTGGTGAAGGCTATGCCCGGATCTAGCCGGGGTGAACTGTACCTTTGGGTCAGTAGACACTGGCACTTTCTCAAAGAGCGAATGGGCCAGGGTGTTAGTGCCGACTACGCCGTACTCAACTTTGGTCGCCGCTTTTCTAGGGACATCAGACACCGTACGATATTCTTTTTGTTAGAAATAAAAGCGTACCTTAGGCTGAAGTCTATTCCCAGTACCTAGCCCTGTATTCCAGGTGTTCCTCGAAGGTTCGAGACATCATCGTTACCCGGTCGGGGGTATGCAGAAAGAAAAAGAAATCGTGGTCGGCGGGCTTTAAACTCGCCGAAATGGCCGAGAGCCCGGGGCTGTTAATGGGCCCGGGTGGCAAACCGGTAATGAGATACGTATTGTAGGGGTGATTTACCCGAATATCTTGGCCGGTGGGAATAAGCTTACTGGTTCCCAAAATAAAATTCACTGTGGCATCGGATTCGAAACGCCACCCATTCTGTAATCGATTAAAAAATACCCCCGCAATCAGTTCCTCATCCCCCACAGGAGTCTCTTTTTGTACAATGCTGGCGAAGGTAAGAACCTGGTGCAAATTTGTCATGCGGCCAAGCTGGATATTGGTTCCGGTAATGCCAATCGACCCAAAACGACGAACGGTGTTTTCGAGAATTCGCCGAACCGCTTGATCTGGCGGGGTACCGGGAAGAAATCGATAGGTATCGGGGAAAAGATAGCCAATCAGGCTGGCTCCGGTTTGTAGATCCGCAAGTATTGGCAAATCCTCGAAAGCCGGCCCCATGACCGCCGCCTCGACAAATTCGACTGCAGAAAAAAGCCCCGATTCTTCGAAGGCCAGGGCCGCTTCATCTACGGTGAGGCCTTCGACGATTCGCACCACAACATCCTCGGGAAGGCTTTGCCCCCGGGCAATATCATCGACCAACGAAAAGAGGGTCATCCCGGGCTCCAGGGCGTAACGGCCGGCCTTGAGTTGCCCACCCACCCCACGAAATCGAACCAGAAGTTCGAACTCCCAGGTTCGATCTACCAATCCCGCCTCTTGGAGGTTTCCCGCAATGGTTCCAGGACCATCGCCCCGACTTACGGTGAAAACCCGCTGCTCCTCCGAGTCTAAAACCGTCAGCGGTGCATTCCACCCTTGATAAAGGGCAAAAAATCCAAACCCTAGACCAAGAGCCCCAATGAATCCCAGAATTCCCAGGACAATAAGTACTTTTTTCATCGAGCTCCCAGGGTGTCACCCGCGGCGAGCGCCCGATTGACCGCGCAGAGAATAGCTGCGAAATTAGCCCCCGAGGTATCGGTATCTTGGCCGACGCCCCAGTACCTATTGCCACTCTCGGTGGCCAGGCATAGGAAGGCCGCGGCCTCGGTTCCACTCCCGGTACCAATTGCTTGTTCGGTGTAGTCGGCCACACTCACTCGAATACTGCAGCACTCCTGTAAAGCTTGGACAAAGGCGTCGATTGGACCATTCCCGTACCCAGAAAGTTCGAGCCGGGAACCGTCCCTGGTCACTGCACCCTCAAATCGTACCCGATGATCTTCTTGCCGGGTTAGATTATAGGTAGATAACTCGAAGGGTCTGGGCCTATTGACGTACTCTTTTTGGAAGATATCGAAAATTTCCGTAACCGTCAGTTCTCGTACCAGGTGATCGCTTACCTTGTTCGTTAGGGTGCCCAGTTCGGGCTGCATGGCCCGGGGCACTCGAATACCGAATTCTTGTTCCAGAATGTAGGCCACTCCGCCCTTACCACTCTGACTATTTATTCGAATAATCGCCTGGTAGGTTCGCCCAATATCTTGGGGATCTAACGGTAAGTAGGGTACATCCCATAAGGGGGTAAGGGGAGCGAAGGATTCTCTCCATTTTCGCTGGGCGGGGCTCAAACCGCTGGCTCCTGCCCCCGAACCTGCGCCCGAACCTGCCCCCGAACCTGCGCCCGGACCGGCGGCTCCTGCAGCTTGGCCTGCACCGTGACTCGCGCTGGTGCCGTGGCCCCTAGTTGTGCCATCGCCCCCAGGTGTGCCGTGGTTTTCCTCTGCCTCTGCCCCTTCGACCGAGCCATCCCCCCTACCACGTTCGGCCTCGGCCTTTTTAATCAGGGCCATACCCTTGGAAATTGCATCCTGATGGCTACCCGAGAAGGCCGTAAAGACCAGGTCCCCCCCGTAGGGGTGGCGAGGATGTACGTCCATGAGGGTACATTCCTCGTACACCTGCCGTACCCGGGGTAGGTGAGAAAAGTCCAGGCCGGGGTTCATACCCTGGGTATACAAATTCATGGCCACCGTTACTATATCGACGTTGCCGGTCCGTTCGCCGTTGCCAAACAGGGTTCCCTCGACCCTATCGGCCCCGGCCAACATACCCAGCTCCGTCGCCGCCACCCCGGTTCCCCGGTCGTTGTGGGTGTGCAGCGAAATAATCGCCTGTTCCCGGTCCTTCAGGTTTCGGCAAAACCACTCTATTTGGTCGGCGTAAATATTGGGGGTCGACAACTCCACCGTGGCAGGCAAATTTAAAATCATCCTGCCCCGAACTTTAGGATCCCATAACTCCATGACCCCCTGACATACCTCCAGGGCGTAATCCATCTCGGTGGCCGTAAAACTCTCGGGACTGTACTGAAACACCACCTCCGTGCCCGGCAGGCTGGGCAGGGATTCAATCACCTGGTTAGTTCCCTCCAGGGCAATCTGCTTAATCTCATCCTTCGACAAGCCAAAGGTAATCCGCCGCTGTTGCTCGCTGGTCGAATTATACAGGTGGACAATGGCCCTTTTGGCCCCCCGTAAACTTTCGAAGGTCCGCTCGATCAGGTGGCGCCGGCTCTGGGTTAAAACCTGAACCCACACATCCGCAGGAATATGATCTTCCTCAATTAGTTTCCGTAAGAAATCGTACTCAATCTGACTGGCCGATGGAAATCCAATCTCAATCTCCTTGAACCCCACCTCGACCAACAAATGAAACAACTTCAACTTCTGATCCACGCTCATGGGCGTCGCCAAAGCCTGATTCCCATCCCGCAAATCCACGCTACACCACACCGGCGGCGCCATATGAACCCGGTCGGGCCACTGCCTATTCCTCAACTCCAAAGGTGGATACATTCGATACTTCGCCATCAACTTCTCCTTTTCCCGCAGCGCCCCCGAGTCGGAGCAAAAAAAAGCCCGCCTCGGATTCAACTCCGCGCGGGCCGTGTGGTAATCCTCAGGAACTACTCCTGCCGAATCCCCCATCCCGCACGCCTTCCTAGCCCCAGTAGCCCCCGAAGGAGCCCGAGTAGAGAAAGAAGAACGAGGTCGAGGTTCAAACCGGTAGTCATACCTGGACCATTACCCGAAACCAAAGGCCTGTCAAGAAAGCCAAGGCCCCAAGGCGAAAATTGATTAAATTTTTCGGGAATATTTTGGGGGCCTCCCTCGAACGACAACGTTCGAGGAACCGGGTGCTCCGGTCCAACTCCTCGCCCCCCGGGCCACGAGCCTGCCCCAGCTTTGCTCTACCCGGCAACAGAAGGCGAAAACCTTGCAGGCCGGGGGGGCTGTGGGGTTTCCCCTGCGCCCCCTGGCCCGGAAGATCAGAAGAAAATCTAGAAAATCGGTACCCCGATCGGCGGACGAACGGGAGCTATCTGAATCGGCGTACTGGTCGAACTCGAAATCGTAAAACTGGGTGTAAACTCGACGTAATTTACGGCATCCTGATTCACAAAAGTCATGCCACTGGCATTAAAAAGTACGAGGGTAAGAATTGTACCGCTCGCATCCAAACTCACCGTTTGAACACTTGGATCACCTACTCCACTTGTTACTGTTCCTGACTTCGTGAATGTACCTATGTTCCAAGATCCAAGCAAAGTACCATTAAGGGCAAAAGTACTACTCATGGATAGCCAAAGATCATCAACAGTCAGGGGAATCGAACCACCTAACGTCAATGACGAGTTAATTGTTGCGGGATTCACCGACTCAGAAAATGTAATAACTATAGAATCTCCTATATCAAGACTACCGGCGTTTGTACCTCCGTTTACAAACTCGATCGATTGTACGAGGAAGGGCGGTGGGGTCGGATATTGACCATAAAGGTCTAAGTCTGTCGTTCCTATTGGATAGGTACTTCCGGGAGTGTAGACCGTTCCTCCCGATGGAAGACTTCCCCAGTCTTGTAAAGCCATGGAGCTCTTAACAAGTGAACTCACTTCGATTTGGGCGTTATCACCACTCCTATACACCTTAGGATCGACAGGAACAGGAATACCAACTCCTGCTACCCATCCAGTGGTGGAATCCGAACCATTGTCCCAATACACGACCTCGTAGGTGGGGTTTCCATCCAGGAAAGCCCGAACCGGACGGACACGAAAACCGTCCGAATGCCAGCTGGCCAGACTAACACCGGTACCCATATGAATGGCGGTAGCTTTATTATCATCTGCCGTGTCCGCCGAGGACCAATAATAGTCCGACACGAAATTTCCTTTTTCTTTCATTGCCAATTCGGTATACATCTCGTTTAGCTCTTGGCTACTGGGCAAAAACCAATCCCCAAATCCATTTAGATTGTAGTTGTTGGCGACCTGGGCTGCGGTGTTTGTATCGCCCAATATTTGTCGGGTAAATACCAACTTTCGAGTATTCGTTCTCCCGGTCCCAGGCCCAGTCAGAGTGTCTGTAGCGTCCATTCCGTCGGTGACTAGGCCAAATACCGCGTTTGGCAAGTCTACTGGTCCCGCTTCCAAATATCTCCATCCATCCGTATGTATTGTAGTATTGTCGTAGAATACGAGACCACCTGCAGGTCCGGTCGCGCCAATAACCGACCAGTGGGCGTAGAGGGTTATATCGGCACCGGGAACAGTATAACTTTCGCCGGGATTAAACTCGAGAACCGTAGGGGGATTGGTAGTACTCCAACCCCATAACGCCGTGTTTACCGGTAAGTTTGGATCGGTATGAGTAGGGCCTATCAAGGTATTGGGAACAACAGGCAATGTAATCAATGAACCCACTTCTGCGACCATCGCTGGAGGTGGGGTTCCCGAGACAGCACCAGCTGGGTCGAAGGTAACGGTTACCGTGGCCACGACCGAAACCGTCCAAGTTACCGATTCTCCGTTAATAGATATCAATGTAAGGTTCGGGGATGTGGCAAGATCGAGGGTCGAATCTCTACTTACCAAGGTAGTAGCTCCAAGTTTTACCTCGGCAGCGGTAGAAATGAACCGTATTTTGGGTATTCCTAAAGTTACACCACCGGGCACAAGAAATTTTACGGTTTTATCGACTAACGAAATCTGCCCTAGGTAGTCCTGGGTAAGAGTGGGGTTGTCTTCCTTAAATATCCCAAACTGCGTAAACACCAAATCCGCCGCCGCATAGTCCTTAACAGCCAAGGTCAAAGGCACGGTCCCCGACAAAAGGCCAAACTCTGCGGTGGCGCCGGTGTAGTGAACCACGGTTCCATCGACAATTTCGCCGGTCAAAATGAAGCGCTTCTGGGTAGGTAGGTTTGCAAAGGAAACCAGGGCAACCACAGACCCCGACTTCTCGATAATTTTTACCTTCTGGGTAGAAACCAGCGCGCCTCGCACTCCATCGGTGCTCTCGTACAGGTCAACCTTTAGGTCTTTACCAATAAAATCCAAGGGATTCGAAAAACCCCGGGAACCGGCAGTAGATCCGAGGTCGAGGGTGAGTTCCATGTTTTCGTAATTGGTCGGTCGTTGGAAGGGATTTGCGCATGCACCAAGGACTACCATGAAAATCGAAACCAATAAAAACCTTACCAGATGTCGGACCATACTTTTTACCTCACTTACTTAAACTTGGTTATTGCACCTCTACCCGTACCTGCAGGGTTGCCGTAGAAGGTGGGGGTGGGGGAAGGGGTGGGGCCCCAATAACCGGTGGGGGGGGTGGGGTTCCGGGAACCGCCACCGGCGGCAGGGTAGAAACCTGCACTGTGGCCTGCACTTCTCGCACCGATATAGGGCTGGGTGGTGCGGCCCGCTCTTGGGCCTGGGCGGATACCCCGGCGGGAACTCGTACCGTTTGGTTTCGTGGGTTTGCTAAAGCTACAGCTCCCTCGGATACGGCCAAACGGACACCGTCAAATTCAAAATCTGTGCCTCGCACGCTGGCGGTGGCCAGGGGAGAACGAATCTCGAAACTGGCATCCCGACCAGGGGCCGAACGAACCTGGGCGCTAACCCGGCCGGTGCTCAAGGAAAGGCGGGTTTGGTCGGTGGTTGCTTGGGCAAAAACCTCATCTAAACCCAAGCGGGTGAGGGGGCTAAGAACCAAGGACGACTCACCAATTTGGACCCGGGCGGTAGAACGGACACCGGTTGAAATCAAGGTCCCAACCGGTAGGATCTGCCCTTCGGTGGGGGTAACCCATATTCCCCCTGGAACCCGCACCTCTACCCGGCCTTGAATATTCGAAATCGACGCGGTTTGGGCCGACAAAAATCCAATCGAGAGCCCAAAAAGAATGACTAAACCAAACCATCGTTTCATACAATCCTCCGCAAAATCGTTTTTACCTTACATCCGAAGAGAGAAGAAACCAGAAATTTTCCCCTCAACCAGGGGCGCGTTTCCTTCCATTGCCCCTCCGGCAAAAGCAGGGGGTAAATAGAGTCCCCCGTTGATTCCTAGACCAAGATCCGAAAATGGGCGCACATTGAGTCCAAGGGTTACCTCGGTTCCCATATACGGATTTGCAACCGATGCGGAAGCCCGACTATCGCTTATGGGTCCGGCGGTATTTCGTAGGAAGGTATACACCCCAGCGTTCATACTTGTTCCCTGGCCGAAGGCCCCGGGACTCTTAGTAAAGGGCTTTCCGCTCCACTGAATCGTTAGCCAGGTAAGGTTCCCCGGTTTGGGGGCAAAGATCGTTCCTGTACTCGGGGCTGTCGGGGCTTTGTAGAGGTAGAGGATTTCGCGGGCTCCGGTCAAGGTTGCGCCTTCCTCGTAGGTGTCTCGGTAACTCCCGTCACCGCTGGACCACTGCACCTGAAATAACAGTCGATGAGCGTTGGATGGAAACCACAAAAGACGGGTCAAAGCTGAACCGGCAACAATCGCTTCGGTTTGGTAGGTGGTCCCTTTCGCTTGGGTAGTTCCGGTCTGTAGGACTCCCTGGGTATCCCAGAAGACTCGGGGTCCAAAGGTCAGGCGAAAGGTTGGGGTGAGAGCGAAGGTTGTGTACAATCCCCCATCTTGGCTTCCCGATGCTGCCGTTGCCCCGCTGGGAATGAGCCGATCAGAACTTATTAACTGTCGAAGGTCGGCCTGTAGTATTCCATCGATCCCAAAAATAAAGGACTGGGACTCATTTTTGAAGGCCCCCGATAATCCAAGCAGCATACGAGGGGGGGCAAAAACTATGGAATCATTCGAATCATCAGCACTATCGCTGGGGGTAAAGCTAAAGTTTGTTTCACTCTTGAACAGGAACCCCGTATAGCCAAGATAGACGCCCAATTCTGCCGAATTGCCGGTAACCCCTAGAGAAAACCCATCCATGGCCTGACTCAGATAGGTACCCAGGTAATCAGACACGGAAATTCGCCCAAACTGAAGGTTCAGGGCCTGAAAGGTAGGGTCGCTATCAAGGCCAAAGGTTGCAGCCGCCGAGAGGGTCGAGAGGCCAAAATTGATGCCCAGGGGTGAAATATCTTCTCCCGGGTAAAAGGGAAAATCGGCCCCAACTGAACCCCGTAGATTAATAGCCCAATCGCCTACCTCCAAAATCCAAAACAGTCGTAGGGTCGTCGAGTTGGTTGCACTTACCCCATCGTCGGGACTCAGGTCCACTACCGTATTCTGCTCGATCGTTGCCCCGAGGTCGAAACCGGCTCCGATTCGTGCTTCTTGGGCAATTAAACCCGGGAGCAAAAAAAGGAGAAAAAACAGCAGGGGTACCAGTTTTCTGGTTTGAATCGTCGTTATCATTCGGTATCCCTCAATTCTGCTGCCCTGCTGATACCGTACAACACATCGAAGGGGGTCAAACTTTGGGCTGCTAATCTATTTCCGGGGTAGAGTCCGAGGACATTGGCCTCCCGTACCGCGTACCAGGGGCCGGGAAAAAGCTGATACATCAGTCCCTTGGGCAAATCGAAACTCTCCACAAGCAGATACGAAACCGCTTGAACCTTTATGGGTCCCCGCAGATCGGCTGGAAGTCCTAGTCGAGGGAAGAGCTTTTGGGCCTCATCGATTGCCTGAAGACTGGTAGCCTCCGTGTCGATGAGCTCGGCGGTTGCAAGAATTATATACACCGCTTCATCGAAGGTAGCCAGGGGTGACTGGAGAAAACGATCCACCACGTCCATTGACTGTCCAAAGCCCAAGGATGGAAGAACAAAAAATCCAACCAAACCCAGAAGGAAAAGAGATGGTTTACATTGATTCATAGGGCCTGATTTTCTCATATACTTTAGTATAGTGTAACATAGTACAATTTTCGGTAGAGGAAGGGGTAAATGAAGCGCGAAATAAAGAAAGTTCCTTGGTTAGATATAATCATCCCCCTAATTGTAGGCCTTGGGGTTGTCCTTTTGTATCTCTTTGTCCCATCCTTTTCGGGCCTTACCTGGCGGCTCTACGACCTTTCGTTGCAGGTAAAACCCCCAATTCCCGAGGCTCAAGAGTTCGTCATTGCCAATATCGACGATGAATCTATCCGAATTATTGGCAGCTACCCCCTGGGGCGAGACATTATTGCCCGGGGTCTCATTTCCTTGGCGGAGTTTGAAGCTGAGGTTATTACTATCGATTCGGAGTTTCTCGATACCAGCCCCCGGGGTGTTCGGGAGGAATACGTTTCCGAGCAACTCCCCCGGTACGTCCAGGAAAGCTTCGGTACCCTGGGCTCGGTAACCGAACAAATCGCCCAGGCCCTGGCGAACTCCGACCTCTATACCGTCGAGGATCTTCCATTCCTATTGGAGGACTACTGGTACTACAACGATGAAGTCCAACAAGAGCTACTAGACCGTATTGGACAGGTCGTGCAAGATCGAGACACCTACTTGGGTGGGGCTGGAAGATTTACCGGACGATCCTACGCTACCGTTAGCCCTACCTTCGAATCAGCCGCACCCCTCGACCTCGAGCTCAAGGCCCTTATTCAGGAACGGGCGCCTATTCGTGCAGTCGAAGTTATCGGAGCCCCAGGCCAGGACCATCCGTTCATCCGTGCCCAGGGGGTTAGCCCCGCCATTTTTCCGGTGTTAGAGGGCATGGCCGGGGCAGGGTCGGTAGTGCAGCCCGTCGATGCCGATGGGGTGCGTCGAAGGGCAGATCTGTTCTTCGAATGGGAGGGGGACTTCTACCCTCACCTGGGGCTGGCTGGGCTCTTGGAGTGGTTCGGAAATCCCCAGGTCCGGGTAAGTCCCGATACCCTCACGTTGGTGCAGGTGCGCCACCCAACCCGGGGAATTATGGATATAAACATTCCCCTGGGACAAGATGGGAAAATGATAATCAACTGGCCCCGGGGCAGTTTTCTGAACAGTTTTCGCCACGTGCCCTTTTCTCGGCTTTTCCTCGATCAAGAACGAGTCGATAATCTGGCTTACAATTTTCGGTCGATCGATAGGCTGGACCCTCGAGGACTCTTTGTGGTGTTGGGTTTGGAAAATCCCCTGGACTTTTTTGACCAGGCCGAGGTAGCCCTCACCCAGGGTATGGCCCAAGGGGGCGAGGAGTGGGTGGTAGCCTACCGAGAGAACCGTCAAGACTTCTTGGATAGGGTCGAAGAATTCGCCGCTCCGGGCTTGGCCGAAGATATCGTCACCCAATTTGATGGGTTGGCCCAGGACCCGGGGTTTCCGGCCGAGGATCAGGCAATCTTTTTCCAGAAGGCTCGTTTGCTGGAGGAACTTATTGCCACCGTTCGAGACGATATAGGCTTTATTCGAGAAAACCGGGAAGTCTTGGAGGCCGAAATTCCGGGGTCTTTTGTTACCATTGGCTACTCGGGCAAGTCCACCACCGATATTGGGGTAAGTCCCTTTGAAAACGAGTACATGAACGTTGGTATTTTCCCAGCGGCCATGAACACAATCTACCAGCGGCAGTTTATTACCGATAGACCCTGGTGGTTTAGCGGGGCAATTATTTTCCCCTTGGTGCTACTCATTCCAGTGCTCTTTTGGCGGCTTTCGCCTCTCCAGGGATTCTCTCTTAGTTTGTTGCTCATGGTTGGGGTTCTTGGGGGATTTTTTGGCGCCCTCGTCCTGGCGGGTGTGTATTTAGATCAGCTTATGGTCCTGTCTCTTTTTGGGCCAACCATTCTGTTTGCCCTGGTGATTAACTTCCGCCGGAGCACCAGTCAAAAAGCCTTCATAACCGATGCCTTTGGGCAGTACCTGTCTCAGGAGGTTATCGACGAGCTCATCGATAACCCCGACAAGCTCAAACTTGGGGGCGAAAAGCGAGAGATGACGGCAATTTTTACCGATATTCGGGGATTTTCGAGTATTTCCGAAAAACTTGACCCCTCGGAGTTGGTACATCTTTTGAACGAGTATCTTTCGGTTATGAGCGACCTCATCCTCGATCAACGAGGTACCATCGATAAGTACGAGGGCGATGCGATTATCGCCTTTTTTGGTGCACCTATGGATCTGCCCGACCACCCACTGCGGGCCTGTACGGCCGCGGTAGCTATGAAACGGGCCGAAGACCAACTCAATATTCGGTTTCAAGAGGAAGGCTTAAGCACCGTACCTTTGTTTACCCGAATAGGAATTAACTCGGGGCCAATGGTCGTAGGAAATATGGGAACCCAGCGAAAGAAGAACTACACCATCATGGGTAACTCGGTAAACCTCGCAGCCCGCCTCGAAGGGGTAAACAAACAGTACGGAACATCCATGCTCCTAAGCGAGTCCACCTATTCCCAGACCGGCGATTCTTTGTTGGTTCGAAGGTTAGACCGGGTGCGGGTAGTAGGAATCAATACGCCGGTTCGGTTGTATCAGCTACTGAACATGAAGGCAGATGCTAGTCTAAATGAACGGGAGGTGGTACGGCAGTTCGAAGAGGGTATGGACCTGTTCGAGGTCCGAAAGTATCGCTCGGCCTTCAAGACCTGGGTCGACCTCTATAAATCCAACCCAAAAGACGAAACCTTGCGAATCTACCTCGAGCGATGTAAGGAATACGTCCAAAAACCACGCCCGACCGATTGGGATGGAGTCTACGATCTAACGATTAAATAACCCCCATTTGACAGGCAGGTCCCTTGTATGGCATACAGTAATGGCCTGCCTTGTGGCAGCCCAAAGAGCCGATGCAACCGATAAAGGTGACGGCCAGTGTTGTTGTACCGATGATCCCGCCAAACCTAACCGGGCTTTGAAGAAAAACCGACGAGCAAGCACCAATGGATGCTCATTCCTTCCGTCTGTTCCGTACGCCGCAGCACAACAAATTTAACGAGTCTCTTTATCGCACCCTTGCCTCCGGGCAACTCGGTTGTCGAAGGAACTCAAAGCGCAAAATGCGCGAACCGACCTTCGCATCCGAGGCGGATAAAGGATTTTCATGACTTTTCATGAACTGGGCCTCTCGGCCCCACTTCTCCAGGCTATTGAAGCTATGGATTTTGTTACCCCTACCCCTGTTCAGGCCCAGGCTATACCTCTTATGATAGCCGGCGATCGGGACTTGGTGGCTCTGGCCCGAACCGGAACCGGAAAAACCGCGGCCTTTGGTCTTCCTCTTTTGCACCTGTTGGACCCCTCGCAAAATGTGACCCAGGCCCTCATCCTGGCTCCGACCCGGGAACTTTGTCTGCAAATTACAGCAGATATGAACCGCTACGCCGCTCACCTACCGGCGATCCGAATTACCGCGGTTTACGGTGGGGCACCCATATCGGGGCAAGTCCGAGAATTGGGCCGAGGTTCGCATATTGTGGCCGCTACTCCCGGTCGGGCGATAGACCTTCTTTCCCGGGGAGCCCTGGCCCTCGATGGTATTCGTTTCCTCGTTTTGGACGAGGCCGACGAAATGCTCACTATGGGATTCAAGGACGAACTGGAAACTATTCTGGGTCAGACCCCATCCGAGCGTCGGACCTTCCTGTTTAGTGCTACAATGCCCGGGGAAATTCAACGAATCAGCGGCCAGTATATGCGGAATCCCGAAACCCTCCGGACAGTTTCCCCCGAAAAAGAGATAGCTCTGGTTACCCACCAGTACACCATGGTTGCCCCCAAGGACCGATACCTCGCTATGCGCCGTTTCATCGACGCCCATCCCGAGGTATACGGCATTGTCTTTTGCCGAACCCGACGAGAGACCCAAGAGATCGCCGATTGGCTGGGTCGAGATGGGTATCCCGCCGAAGCCCTTCACGGCGATCTGAGCCAAATTCAGAGGGACGCGGTTATGGTCCGTTTTCGTCGCCGGCAGGTTCGCCTGCTCATTGCGACCGACGTAGCTGCCCGAGGTCTGGACGTGCGGGAGCTGACCCATGTAATCAACTATAGTCTCCCCGACGATACCGAAACCTACGTCCACCGAAGTGGTCGGACAGGGCGGGCAGGGAAGGAAGGGTTGTCTCTCTGTCTGGTGGGTCGCCGAGAACAACGATGGATTCGAAACCTGGAACAAAAGACCGGAATCGTTTTTCATCAGGTTCGAGTACCCGATGGAGAAGAAATCCGCCGGGCAAAACTCAAGGATTTTCTTGGCAAAATGACCGACGACTCTATCGATTTTGCCGGCGTTCAAGAGTTTATTCCGGAAATTCTCAAGGCCCTCGAATCCTTAGATAAAAATGAAATAATTAGCCGCCTGGCAGCCCTGGAGCTTGGTCACCTAATTTCGACCTACGGGGATACCCGGGACCTGAACGAACCCGAACTATCTCGGGGCGACTGGGATCCCAGGGGCCCACGAAATCGTGGATCCTTTCCCCAGGGGGGCCGCAAACCCTACTATGGAAATAGAAGTGGCGGTTACAGTAACGGTCATTCGAGCGAGAGAGGTGGCGATCGCAGAAACGACCGAACCGATGACCGTTCGGGTGAACGACATACCGGGCCAAAATTTCCCAGTTCTCCCGGAGCCCATCCGGTAGACAGGAAAAGAAAGCCCAAACCTACGGGGGACCAAAAAAAGTCCGCTAAAACTGGTGCCCCTCGGGGTCCATGGAAACCAAAAGGAGAGTGGGGAGCTTCGGGGAACCGATAGTTCTTCCTTCGGACGATGAACATACTCGTACATACCCATCTGGCTCAGGAGTTTCCTGAGCCCTTTTTGTCCTTAGTGCAGAAGTTCTCTTTCCACCAATGGACGGTTATCGAAGGTAGCCAGCACCCATCGGCCGATGCCCTTTCTTCCGCCCAAGTGTACGTCGGAGGGCCCTTGGACGAGCAGTCGTACAACCAAGCGACCAAGCTTACGCTGCATGTTCTTCCCTACACTGGGGTGAATGGATTTCCCTTTGCCCTGCTCAAGCAG